>WNGE01000453.1_pt1 | contig 80222 bp, 88 predicted proteins | sample 5400651 | NCBI WGS metagenome assembly WNGE01 (sample SAMN13153370, study PRJNA577476) | soil metagenome | isolation source: 60 cm soil or saprolite under grassland replicate 2 | place: USA:California | collected 2016-06-15 | reverse complement strand
GTTTCGCCGACTGGCTCAATCGCGGCTTCGACCTGGGCGTCATCGACGGCGCCGTCAACGGCGTGGCCCGCCTCGTGCGCGACGCCGCCAGCCGGCTGCGGCGCGTCCAGACGGGCCTGGTGCGCAACTACGCCCTCGGCGTCGTGCTCGGCGCCGTCGCCCTCTTGGTGTTCCTCGCAGTGAGGGCGGGCTGATGCGCGACGCCGGCTTCCCGCTGCTGACGTTCATCATCTTCACGCCGCTCGCCGGCGCGGTGCTGGTTGCCCTCCTCCCGCGGCGGCGGCCGGAGCTCATCAAGGCCGTCGGCTACGGCGCCACCGCCGCCACCGTCGGCTTCGTCGGCTACTTGCTCTACAACTTCGACGCCGGGGCGTCGGGCTATCAGTTCGTGGAGGACCACCGGTGGATCGACACGCTGGGCGTGCGCTACGTGCTGGGCGTCGACGGCATCAGCCTGTTCATGGTCGCCCTCACCGCGCTGCTGTTCCCGATCGGGTTGCTGGCGTCCGAGACCATCACCGAGCGCGTCAAGCCGTACACGATGTGGATGCTCGTGCTCGAGTCCTCGTTGCTGGGCGTGTTCCTCGGCCTCGACCTCGTCCTCTTCTTCGTGTTCTTCGAGTTCGTGCTGGTGCCGATGTACTTCATCATCGCCGGCTGGGGGCACGACCGGCGGGTATACGCCGCGTTCAAGTTCTTCCTGTACACGATGACGGGCTCGGCGTTCCTGCTCGTCGGGTTGCTCACACTGGCGTTCCTGCACGCGCAGGACCACGCGCTCACGTTCGACCTACGCACGCTGACGGCCTGGGCGCCCGGCGGGCTGAGCGACGGCACCGCCAAACTGCTGTTCCTTGCGTTCTTCGTCGCGTTCGCGGTCAAGGTGCCGCTGTTCCCGCTGCACACGTGGCTGCCGGACGCCCACACGGAGGCGCCGACGGCGGGGTCGGTCATCCTGGCCGGCGTCCTGCTGAAGATGGGGACGTACGGGTTCCTGCGCTTCTCGCTGCCGCTGTTCCCGGACGCCACCGTGTACTTCGCGCCGATGCTCCTCGTGCTGTCGACGATCGGGATCATCTACGGGGCGATCGTCGCCGCCATGCAGCCGAACCTCAAACGACTGATCGCGTACTCGTCGGTCGCGCACCTCGGGTTCGTCGTGCTGGGGACCTTCGCACTCACGACCCAAGGACTCGAGGGTGGCTTGTTCACGATGATCAGCCACGGCCTGACGACGGGCGCGCTGTTCCTCCTCGTCGGCTTTCTCTACGACCGGCGGCACACGTTCAACATCTCCGACTTCGGCGGGCTCTGGAAGGCGGCCCCGGTCTTCGGCGGGATCTTCCTCGCCATCTCGTTCGCGTCGATCGGACTGCCCGGGTTCTCGGGCTTCGTCGGCGAGTTCCTGTCGCTCATCGGGACGTTCCTCGTGCACCGGCCGTACGCCGTGATCTCTGCGGTGGGCGTGATCCTCGCCGCCGTGTACCTGTTGTGGGCGTATCAACGTGCCTTCACCGGCGCCCCGAGCGGCGAGAACGCCAAGCTGCGCGACCTCAAGGTGCGTGAGCTCACGGCCGTCGTTCCCTTGCTCGGGCTCAGCTTCTTCCTCGGCGTGTACCCGAAGCCGGTGCTCGACCGGGTCGAGCCGACGGTGCGCCGGGTGATCTGCAGCGTCGAACGCGGCAGCAGCTACAAGGAGCCGGCGGTCGCGAAGCGCGGCGTCAAAGGCGCCGACTGCGGAAAGATGGGCACTGCGGAGCTGGCGGGCCGGTGATCTGGTCCGTGCTCGCTCAGGCGAGCGTCCCGCCGACCCGCACGCCAACGGTTGATTGGCTCGCGGTGTCGCCCGAGATCGCGCTCACCAGCGCGGCTATCGCGATCGTGCTGCTGCGTTCGGTCGTGCGGCGCGCCGCGTGGGTGTACCCGGCGTCGCTCGCGATCGCGTTCAGTGGCGCGACGGCCGCCGGTGCCCTGCTGGTGCGGCAGTGGCGCGAGGTACAGGACCACGGCGCGATCACGACGGTCGCCGGCATGGTGCGCGTCGACGGCTTCGGAGTGTTCCTCGGCGGCGTGGTCGTCATCGCGGCTGTCCTGGCGCTGCTGCTGGCGAGCAACTACGTCGAGCGCGAGCGCCTGGAGGGCCCCGAGTTCGTGGCGCTGTTGCTGCTCTCTGCCACCGGCATGGTCGTCATGACGACGGCCAACGACCTCGTCGTCGTGTTCCTCGCCCTCGAGATCCTGTCGATCCCGCTCTACGTGCTGGCCGCCTTCGACCGCCGCCGGCTCGCGTCGCAGGAGGCCGGCATCAAGTACTTCGTGCTGGGCGCGTTCTCGTCGGCGGTGTTCCTCTACGGCATCGCGCTCGTGTACGGCGCCACCGGCACGACCTCACTCACCGGCATTGCCCGCTTCCTTGCCGACAACACCCTGCTCGACGAGGGCGTGCTGCTCATCGGTCTCGGGCTGCTGCTGGTGGGCCTCGGGTTCAAGGTGGCGGCGGTGCCGTTCCACATGTGGACGCCCGACGTGTACCAGGGTGCGCCGACGCCCGTGACCGCGTTCATGTCGTCGGCGACCAAGGTCGCCGGCTTCGCCGCGCTGTTGCGTGTGTTCACGGTCGCGTTCCCGTTGTTCAGGGACGACTGGCGCCCGGCGATCGGCGCCCTGGCCGTGCTGTCGCTCGCGGTCGGGAGCGTGGTCGCCGTCGTGCAGAACGACGTCAAACGCGTGCTGGCCTATTCGTCGATCGCGCACGCCGGCTACGTGCTCATCGGATTCGCAGCGATGGCGGTGTCGAATGGCGAAGCCGCCACGCGGGGCCGGCAATCGGCGGTGCTCTACCTCCTCGTGTACGCGTTCATGACGATCGGCGCATTCGCCGTCGTCACGGTCATCGGGCGCTCGTCGCACGACGCCCGCCACACGTTGTCCGAGTACCGGGGGCTCGCGGCGAGACGGCCGGTGCTCGCCGCCCTCCTCACGCTCTTCCTGCTCGCTCAGGCGGGCGTGCCCGCGACCGGGGGGTTCGTCGCGAAGCTGCAGGTGTTCGCGGCGGCGGTGGACGCGCGGCAGTATTACTTGGCGATCGCCGGCGTGCTCGCATCCGTCGTGAGCGCGTTCTTCTACCTGCGCATCGTCGCCACGATGTACACGGGCGGCGAGGAGGAGGAGCGCGCACCGCGCTTAGCACGACGGGTCGACGCACCGGCGGCCGTCGTGCTCGGCGTCACCGCCGCGCTCACCCTCGTCATCGGCATCCTCCCTGGCGCCTTCCTCGACGTCGCCAAGGACGCCACGTTCCTGCTCCGGTGACTATGCGTGCGCTGGGACCCAAATAGTCCCCCTACGCACGCATCAAGCAACTTCGCTACGGCGGCGGAACCAGCGGCGACGGGCGCGCTCACGCGGGCGGGCGCGCGCGGCTTCGTGCTCGTCGAGCGCGCGCGCTGCGAGGTGGTGGGCCTCCTCGATGAGCATGAGCGAGTCGGAGAAGTCGAAGAGCTCACGCTGATCGGCCGGTGCCGGCAACACCACGACGTCGACGTCCGCCGGCGCGTACCGGAGCTCCAGCTCGAAGCGCTGGTTCCGGGAGATCGCGAACGCCCGCACCGCGACGTCGAGCGGCGAGCGCAGCTTGCGATCAGCGAGGGCGCCGGTCACGTTGCACACGTAGATCCGGTCGACCGGACCAGAGAGCGCGTGCCACAAGGGGACGCTGTTCACGATGGCGCCGTCGACGAGCAGGCGACCATCGTGTTCGATCGGCGGAAACAGCCCCGGCAGTGCCGTGCTCGCGAGCAGCGCCGGCTCGACGGGTCCGCAGGCGAGCACGACCTCGTCGCCGGTATCGAGGTCGGTGGCGATCACCCGCAGCGGAACGGCGAGCTCCGCGAACGTCGGCGCCGCACGCGCGCGCTCGATGACGGCGCGAAGTCCGTCGTTGGTGAACAGGTGGTCGTCGCGTCGCAGCACGTTCCACGCCCGCGCCAGCTTGCTGCCCGGGAACACCTCGCCGGACCGGATCGACAACCACACGTCGGCGAGCTGCTCGACACCGGCCAGCGTCGGATGGGTTGCGAGCGCCGCCCCGTTCAGGGCCCCGGCCGACGTGCCGATGACCACGTCGGGCTCGATGCCCCGCTCGAGCAGCGCCCGCAGCATCCCGACCTGGCTCACGCCCTGGTTCCCGCCGCCCGACAGCACGAAGGCAGTCCGCGGGCGTTCGGGTGGGCGCAGTCGAGGCGGTCTCGGCGGCGGCGAGAAAGCGCTCACGTCACATCCCTCGTCACATCTTGTTCGCAATCGAAGCCCACGGTAGGGACCATCCACTCTCCAAAACGTTCAGTCCACACCCGCGATTCCTCGTGAGCTTGCGATTCGCGCCGGTCGCGCCGTTTGTAGGCCTTGAATTCGCCCGGTGTAACCTCCGATTCAGGTCCTTTTCCCCGGACGGGAGAACGAGTGGACGCCTACTACCGGACGTATCTCGCGGTCGCGGTGCTGGCCTTCGCTGCCGTCGCGATGTTCGGCGCCATGCTCGGGGTCGGTCGGCTGCTGCGCCCGAACCGGGCCCAGCCCGAGAAGTACGTCACCTACGAGGCCGGCTCCGACCCCGTGACCGGCTTCGGCCAGTCGAACATCCGCTACTACGTCTACGCCCTGCTGTTCGTGATGTTCGACGTCGAGGCCGTGTTCATCTTCCCGTGGGCGGTCCGGCTCGACAGCCTCGGCGCGTTCGCCCTCGTCGAAATGGTCATCTTCATCGTCATCCTCGCGCTCGGCCTGGTGTACGCGTGGCGCAAGGGGGTCCTGCGATGGGCCTAGTCGAGCGGGGCAAGGTCCCGAAGCCGCTCACCTGGCTGCTGAACTACAGCCGCAAGTATTCGCTGTGGATGTTCCAATGGGGGCTCGCGTGCTGTGCGATCGAGATGGGCGCTGCGCTCGCCAGCCCTCGCTACGACATGATGCGTCTGGGCGTCATCCCGTTCCCGGCCAGCCCCCGTCAGGCTGACCTGGTGGTCATCTCGGGCACGGTCACCGACAAGATGGCGCCCGCGATCAAGCGCCTCTACGAGCAGATGCCCGACCCGAAGTACGTCATCTCGATGGGCGCGTGCGCCAACTGCGGCGGCCCGTACTGGGACTCCTACTCGGTCACCAAGGGCGTCGACCAGATCATTCCCGTCGACGTCTACGTGCCGGGATGCCCGCCGCGTCCCGAGGCGCTCCTGCAGGGCATCGTGCTGCTCCAGGAGCGCATCCAGAAAGAAGGCATCGGGAACGACGACCTGAAAGCCAGGTGGACGGGGGAGCCGATCGTCGTTGGCGGATGATCTCGAAAGAGAGCAGAGCGGCGCCGGCGCGGAGATCGAAGCCCAGCGCGAGCTAGCGAAGACCGACGAGCCGGCCGCAGCCGCCGAGGCGCGGGCCGACGCCGACGAGGCCGACGCGCCGCCGACAGATGCCAAGACCGAGGACGAGGCCGAGCCGCGGCCGCTCGACGAGACCGAGCAGGAGCTGCTGGCGCGCCTGGAACGCGGCCTGGGCGACGGCATCGTCGAATCCGCCGACGCCTACGGCTCGCTCGTCGTCCGCGTGAAGCCAGATGCGTGGCGCAAGGCAGCCGAGGTGTCGAAGATCGAGCTCGAGTGCGACTTCCTGTCGTTCATCTCCGGCATCGACTGGCAGCCCGCGCCGCGCGAAGGCGAGGAGGCCGGTGGCGACACGTCGTCGCCGGCGCAGCCGACCGAGATGACCTTCGGCGTTGCGGGCTCGACGGGCCGCATGCAGGTGTTCGCGCACGTCGAGTCGACGACGCAGAAGTGGGGCGTCACGCTCAAGACGGACGTCGACGAGAGCGATCCGCACGCCGAATCGTGGGTACCGCACTACCCCGGCGCCGACTGGCACGAGCGGGAGGCGTGGGAGATGTTCGGGGTGACGTTCGACGGCCACCCCAGCCTCCGTCACCTCTACCTGCCGTCGGAGTTCGAGGGTCATCCGCTGCGGAAGGACTACCCGCTCCTCGCCCGGGTCGTGAAGCCGTGGCCCGGTCTCGTCGACGTCGAGCCCATGCCGGGGGAGGAGACGAAGGAAGAAGCGAAAGAGGAAGGGGAGCAGCCGGCCGAGGGAGACGCGTCGTGAGCACCGACTTCGCCGTCGACCGGCAGGCGTGGCGTCACCTGGCCGACGCGCAGGTGAACGTGGAGCTCGATACGGGCGACATGATCCTGAACCTCGGCCCGCAGCACCCGGCGACACACGGCACGCTGCGGCTCGTCGTGCGGCTCGACGGCGAGCGCGTCATCTCGGCCGACCCGGTCATCGGCTACATGCACCGCGGCTACGAGAAGCTCACCGAGTTCCGCACCTATCCCCAGGTCACCACGCTCATCAACCGGATCGACTGGCTGTCGAGCTTCGCCAACGAAGTCCCGTTCATGCACGCCGCCGAGCTGCTCATGGACATCGAGGCGCCGCCACGGGCGCAGTACATCCGGACGATCCTCACCGAGCTCTCGCGTATCGCGACGTTCATGCTGTTCCTCGGCGAGATGGGCCTCCAGGTCGGCGCGCTGACACCGCCGTTCTACGGGTTCCGTGACCGCGAGCACGTCCTCAACCTCATCGAGGCCGCGACCGGCGGCCGCTTCCATCCCAACTTCAACCGCATCGGCGGGCTGAAGGACGATCTGCCGTGGGGCTGGGTCAACGAGTGCCGCAACACGATGAAGATCGTGTTCGACGCCTGCAACACGCTGGAGGCGCTCGTCGCCGAGAACGAGATCTTCCAAGCTCGCACCCGCTCGATCGGGATCATCCCGCCCGAGATCGGCGCCGGCTACGGCGTGTCGGGCTCGAACCTACGGGCCTCGGGCGTCGATTGGGACCTGCGGCGCGACAGCAAGCCGTACCTCGTCTACCCAGACCTCGAGTTCAAGGTCTGGACGCACCCCGACGGCGACTCGTACTCGCGGTACTGGGTGCGGCTCCAGGAGACGCGCGAGGCCGCCCGCATGGTCGTGCAGATGCTCGACCAGATCCCGAGCGGTCCGATCATGGCCAAGGTCCCGCGCATCATCAAGGTCCCCGAAGGCGAGCTCTGGGTGGAGACCGAGAACCCGCTCGGCCAGATGGGCTACTACGTGATCTCGAAGGGCGCGACGGGACCGTTCCGGGTCAAGATCCGGTCGGCGTCGTTCAGCAACGTGTCGATCCTGCCCTGGCTGCTGCGGGGCGTGTACGTGCCCGACATCATCACCGTGCTCGCGTCGCTCTACTTCATCCTGGGGGACATCGACCGGTGAGCCTGCTCGCGCTCGACGTCCCGGGCGGCCAGGCGACGATCCTGGCGATCAAGACGGTCGTCGTGCTCGCCGTCATCCCGCTCGGCGCCATCATCCTCGGCTACGTGTTCCTGCTGAAGATGATGGCGCACATGCAGAGCCGGCTCGGGCCGATGGACCCGGGCGGGTTCCACGGCTGGTTCCAGCTCTTCGGCGACGGCATCAAGTTCATCCAGAAAGAGGACGTGATGCCGGCGCAGTCCGACCGGCGCGTGTTCGCCTTCGCGCCCGCGGTCGTCGTGATCTCGACGTTCCTCGTGTTCCTCGTGCTGCCGACAGGCCCGGATCTCATCGTCAGCGACCTCGACGTCGGCGTGTTCTACGCCCTTGCCGTCTCCAGCCTGTCGGTCGTCGGCGTGCTCATGGCGGGGTGGGCGAGCGCCAACAAGTTCGCCCTGCTCGGTGCGCTGCGCGCCGGTGCCCAGCTCATCGCCTACGAGCTGCCGCTGCTGCTGGCGGTGGTCGGCGTCGTCGTGACCGCCGGGACCATGAGCCTCCAGGGCATCGTGGGCGCGCAGCAGAACGGGGCCATCTTCGGGTGGGACGGCATCGGAAACCCGTTCATCCTCACGCAGATCGTCGGCTTCGTGCTGTTCCTGGTCGCCGCCCAGGCCGAGCTCACCCAGGCCCCGTTCGACATGCCCGTGGCCGAGAGCGAGCTCGTTTCCGGGTACATGGTCGAGTACACCGGCTTCCGGTTCCTCTTCTTCTTCATCGGCGAGTTCGGCACCGCGTTCGCGTTCGCCGCCCTCGCCGCCACCCTGTTCCTGGGCGGTTGGGCGATCCCGCACGTCACAGACACCGGCCTGGCGAACGTGCTCGGGCCTATCGTGCTGCTCACCAAGGTCATGATCGTGGCGTTCCTGATGTTCTGGGTGCGGTTCACGTACCCGCGCCTGCGGGAGGACCAGCTCCAGGCGGTGGCGTGGAAGTACCTCATCCCGATCGGCCTGGCCAACATCCTGATCACCGGCGCATTGAAGGTGGCGTTCTAGATGCCCAAGCTCCCGAAGCTCCCCAAGAAACCGAAGGCCCCGGGGCTGATCGGCGGCCTCGGCGTCACGTTCAAGACGATGCTCAAGGGCGCCGTCACGGTGCAGTACCCCCACGAGCGAGAAGACCCGCCCACGCGAGCACGCGGGGTCATCGCGCTCAAGGAGGAGAACTGCACCGTGTGCATGCTCTGCGCGCGCCAGTGCCCGGACTGGTGCATCTACATCGAGGGCCACAAAGAGAAGCGGCCGCCCCGGCGCGAAGGTGGTCGCGAACGCACCGTGAGCCTCCTCGACCGGTTCGACATCGACTACGCGCTGTGCATGTACTGCGGCATCTGCGTCGAGGTGTGCCCATTCGACGCCTTGTTCTGGAGCCCCGAGTACGAGTATTCGGAGTCGAACATCGCCGACCTCCTGCACGACAAGGAGAAGCTCGGCGAGTGGATGGAGACCGTTCCCGAGCCGGAGCCGCTCGAAGTCGGCGCCGACGCCAAGAAGTAGCGGAGTAGGCCACCCGCATGACGAGCCAGAACGTCGCATTCTGGATTCTCGCGATCGCGATGGGTGTCGGCGCGGTCGGGGTCGTCCGGTCGCGCAACATCGTCCACGCGGCGCTGTTCCTCATCGTCGTGCTCGTCGGAGCAGCCGCCCAGTACATCGTGCTTCTCGCCGAGTTCGTGGGGATCACGCAGTTCTTCATCTACATCGGTGCCATTGCGGTGTTGTTCCTGTTCGGCATCATGCTGACGCGGGCGCCGATGCGGGCCGGCGACTTCGACAACGACCAGCGCTTGCCGGCCGCAATCGTGTCTGTCTTCTTGTTCGGGACGCTCGTCGCTCTCCTCGTCAACGCCTTCGGCCACGACGAGATCAACCTCACCGACAAGCTGCTCGAGGCGAGCCGGACCGGACCGGTGGCCGATTCCATCTTCCGCAACTTCGTCGTCCCCTTCGAGGTCGTGTCGATGCTCCTGCTCGCCGCGCTCGTCGGCGCCGTCGTGATCGCGCGGAGAGACTGATGGCGCTCAACCAGTACCTGATCCTGAGCGCATTCCTCTTCTGCTGCGGCGTCTACGGCGTGCTCGCGCGCCGCAACGGCGTCCTCGTGCTGCTCTCGGTCGAGCTCATGCTCAACGCCGTCAACATCAACCTGGTCGCGTTCGCCGCCTTCACCAGTAACGTCGCCGGCCAGGTGTTCGCGCTCTTCGTGATCACCATCGCTGCCGCCGAGGTGGGCGTCGGCCTCGCCATCGTGCTGCTCATCTACCGGAACTTGCACAGCCCCGACCTCGACCGCGTGGACCAGCTGAAGGGCTGACGGACAGATGCTGCAGAACGCATGGATCATCCCGCTGCTCCCTGCGCTGGGATTCGTGGCTGTCCTCTTTTTCGGGAAGCGCCTTCCCCGAAAAGGGGCGGAGCTCGCCGTCAGCTCGGTCGGGGCATCGTTCGTGCTCGCCTGCATCGCGTTGGTGCAGTGGATCCAGCGCGTCGACGACGCGCCGGCTCACGGCGCGGTGCGCGGGTTCGGGCGGGCGCTGCTCCCGGCCCAGGAGAGCGGGGTCGCCGCCGTCGAGCGCGGCGTCACCTGGTGGCAGAACGGCAGCGTGAAGTTCGGCGTCGGGATCCACATCGACGGGCTCGCCGTGATGATGCTGTTCATGGTCACGCTCGTCTCGTTCCTCGTGCACGTGTACTCCACGAAGTACATGGAGGGCGACCGCCGGTTCACGCATTACTTCGCCCTCCTCAATCTCTTCACCGCCTCGATGCTGCTGCTCGTCGTGGCCGACAACACCCTCCAGCTGCTCGTGGGCTGGGAGCTCGTCGGCTTCTGCTCGTTCGCGCTCATCGGCCACTGGTGGGAGGAGAAGCCGAACGCCGACGCCGCGGTCAAGGCGTTCCTCACGACCCGGGTCGGAGACGTCGGCCTCCTGATCGGGATCATCATCTTGTTCTTCGCTGCCGGGACGTTCGACATCGCCGCGACCAACGCCGAGGTGCTCGACGGCGGCATCAGCCACACGCTGCTGGTCGTGGCGGCGACGTGTGTGCTGATCGGGATCATCGGCAAGAGCGGCCAGTTCCCGCTCCACACCTGGCTCCCCGACGCCATGGCCGGCCCGACGCCGGTCTCGGCGCTCATCCACGCCGCCACCATGGTGGTCGCCGGCGTGTACCTCGGCGCCCGTCTCTATCCCGTCATGTTCAACGGGTTCTCCATCGGCGACGGCGGCTTGAACGCCATGGCGTTCATCGGCGGCATCACGATCCTCGTCGGAGCGGCCCTCGCGTTCGTGCAACGCGACATCAAGAAGGTGCTCGCATATTCGACGATCAGCCAGATCGGCTACATGGTGATGGCGCTGGGGATCGGCGCCTGGGTGGCGGCGATCTTCCATTTGTTCACGCACGCGTTCTTCAAGGCGCTGCTGTTCCTCGGCGCCGGGTCCGTCAGCCACTCCGGCTCCCACCACAGCTTCGACATGAAGAGCGACATGGGTGGACTGCGCAAGTACATGCCGATCACGTTCGTGACGTTCGTCATCGGGTCGCTCGCGCTCGCCGGGATCTTCCCGCTCGCCGGGTTCTGGTCCAAGGACGAGATCCTCACAACTGCCGGTCGGACCGGCTTCGACGTCTTCTTGTACGTGGGGCTCGTCGGGGCGTTCCTCACCGCCGCGTACATGACCCGCTGCGTGTACCTGACGTTCTTCGGCGAGTACCGCGGGCATGGCGAGCCGCACGAATCGCCACCCACCCTCACCGTTCCCCTCATCGTGCTGGCGGGGCTGTCGGTGCTGGCGGGGTTCACGAACGCGGGGGCGATGGGCATCGAGAAGTTCAAGGACTGGTTCGAGGCCGGTGTCGCGCTGCCATCCCTGACGACTGCCGACTTCGAGGTGGTCAAGGCGGTGGTGTCCGTGTCGGTGGCGGTCATCGCCATCGGGATCGCTGCGTACCTGTGGTTCCAGCGCGAGGAGCTGGGGCCGTTCCGCGGCTTCACGGAGCGGAACGCGTTGGCCCGCGCGGGGTACCGGTTCCTGGAGAACAAGCTCTACCTCGACGACCTCTACGAGAAGGTCATCGTGGCGGGGATCAGGGGCCCGATCGCCCAGGGCACGTACTGGTTCGATCAGCACGTCATCGACGGCGTCGTCAACGGCGTCGCCCGGTCGACCGCGCGCGCGGCGCGAGCCGTCTACGACGTCATCGATCAGCGGGTCGTCGACGGCGCCGTCAACGGGCTGGCCGAGACCGCCGGCGACACCGGTGGACTGCTGCGGTACGTGCAGTCCGGGCGCGTGCAGCGCTACGCGCTCACGCTGTTCGCTGCCGTTGCTGCCCTGAGCCTCGCGCTCTGGATCGTCTACTAGCAGGAAAGGAACAGGAGAGGGACCTTGGACTGGTTCGACTCGTGGGGACTGACCCTGGCGGTGTTCCTGCCGTCGGTGGGCATGGCGATCGTCCTCTTCATCCCCAGCGCGCAGGAGCTCGCGCTCAAAATGACCGCGCTTCTGACGACGCTGGCGACGCTGGCCGTCGGCATCGCGCTGCTGGCGCGCTTCGACTTCGACATGAGGGGGGCGCTCCAGTACGACGTCAACAAGTCTTGGATCGACGTGATCAACAGTCGGTACCACATGGGCATCGACGGGATCGCGCTGCCGCTCCTGCTCCTGACCATGGTCATCACGGTGATGTGCGTCATCTACTCGTGGGACCATTTCCCGGAGCCGCACACTCCGAAGGCGTTCCTCGCGCTCATCCTGCTGCTCGAGACGGGCATGAACGGCACGTTCTGTGCCCAGGACCTCATTCTCTTCTTCATCTTCTTCGAGCTCGTCCTGCTGCCGATGTTCTTCATGATCGGAGTGTGGGGCGGGCCGAACCGCGAGTACGCGTCGATCAAGTTCTTCCTGTTCACTCTGTTCGGCTCGGCGCTCATGCTCCTCAGCTTCCTTGCGCTCTTCTTCCTGTCCGATCCGCAGACGTTCGACATACCCCGCCTCGCGGCACAGGGCGGGGCCGGGCTCGCGGCCAGCACGCAGAACCTGGTCTTCGTCGGCCTGTTCCTCGGGTTCGCGATCAAGGTGCCGATGTTCCCGTTCCACACCTGGCTACCCGACGCGCACACCGAGGCACCGACGGTGGGCTCGGTGCTCCTGGCGGCCATCCTCCTGAAGCTCGGGTCGTACGGCTTCATCCGGATCGCGCTGCCGATCCTGCCCCAGGCGGCGCGTGACTGGGCGCCATGGATCGGGCTGCTGGCGGTGATCGGGATCATCTACGGCGCGCTGTGCTGTCTCGCGCAGCGCGACATGAAACGGTTGATCGCGTTCTCGTCCGTGTCGCACATGGGTTTCATCATGCTCGGCATTGCGACACTCACCAACTTCGGCATCAACGCCGCCATCTTCGGGATGGTCGCCCACGGCCTCATCACCGGGATGCTGTTCTTCCTCGCCGGCTCGGTGCAGGAGCGCTACGAGACCCGCGAGATCAGCAGCCTCGGCGGGATGCTCGTCCAGGTGCCGAGGCTCGCCTGGATCCTGGGATTCTGCGTCATGGCGTCGCTGGGATTACCCGGCCTGGCCGGGTTCTGGGGCGAGTTCCCGTCGATCCTCTCCGCCTACAACCCCGCCGCCGGCATCTCGGAGATCACATTCCGCGTCTACATGGTCGTCTCTGCCGTCGGGACCGTGCTCGCCGCCGGATACCTGCTCTACATGTTCCAGCGGGTGGCGTTCGGGACCGTGAAGGCGCAGTTCCAGAACCTGCACGTGCACGACGTGCACTGGCCCGAGTGGTTCGCGTGGACGCCGCTCCTGCTTCTGATCGTGGCGCTGGGTATCTACCCCAACTTCATTTTCCGCATCACCGACCCTGCCGTGTCCGGTCTCGCCCAGAGCGTCGCCAAGGTCATCGGATGATTTCGTCTATGACGCCCACGATCCCGTGACCCCGCGATTCGACTACCACGCGCTCGCGCCCGAGCTGATCCTCACCGGGACCATCGTCGTCGTCCTCGTCGCCGACTTCTTCTTCAGCGACCGCGAGCGATTCCAGACGTCACGTTTGGCGACGATCGGGGTGCTGGCATCTCTCGTGCCGGTCCTCACCCTCGCCATCGACGGCACTACACGGTCGCTCTTCGGTGGCGCGTTCGTGGTGGACAACTACGCGCTCGCGCTCAAAGGGTTCTTCCTCCTGGTCGCGTACATCACGTTGCTCGTCTCGGTCGATTACATCGGTGAGGGCGACTACTACCAGGGCGAGTACTACTTCCTGCTGCTGAGCTCGGTACTCGGGATGATCGTGATGGCGTCGGCACGCGATCTCATCTCGATCTTCGTCGCCCTCGAGCTGATCTCGGTGCCGACGTACGTGCTCGCCGGCTGGAGAAAGCACGACACCAAGTCGAACGAGGCCGCCATCAAGTACTACCTGTTCGGTGTCTTGTCGTCAGCCGTGATGCTGTACGGCATGTCGTTGATCTTCGGCTTGTCGGGGTCCACTCTGCTCCGCGACATCGGCGAGTACGCCCGCGGCGTCGACATTCCGCCGCTGTTCGCGGTGGCGATCTTCCTCACGCTGGTCGGGTTCGCCTTCAAGATCAGCGCTGTCCCCTTCCATTTCTGGGCGCCGGACACATACGAGGGATCGCCGACGCCGGTGACGGCGTTCCTGTCCGTGGCGTCGAAGGCCGGTGGTTTCGTCGCGATCCTGAGCCTCGTCTTCTTCGGGTTCTTCCGTACGCAGGAGGCGTGGCAGCCGATCCTGTGGGCGCTGGCGGCCGGGTCGATGACGCTCGGCAACCTCACCGCGCTGCGTCAGACCAACATCGTCCGATTGCTCGCCTACTCGTCGATCGCACAGGGTGGGTTCATCCTTGCGCCCTTGGCGGTGGCGGCAGAAGGCAACGCGGCACGGTCCGCCTTCGAGGCGGTCGTCATCTACCTGCTGATCTACGGGGCGATGAACCTGGGCGCGTTCGCGGTCGTGATCGCGGTGGCGCGCCGGACGCGCTCGGGTGAGATTGCCTCGTACTCGGGCCTCGGGCAGACCGAGCCGGTCCTGGCGCTGCTGATGTCCGCGTTCCTGTTCGCGCTCGCCGGGGTGCCGCCGCTCGCCGGCTGGTTCGCCAAGTTCGTGATGTTCCGCGCCATCTTCAACGCGGGAACGGCGGCCGCCTACACCCTGGGCGTGATCGCCGCGGTCAACTCCGTGATCGCGATCTTCTATTACGCCGGCATCGCCCGACGGATGTGGTTCCGTGACCCGTCCGAAGCCGGCGTCGAGCAAGTCCCGGCCCGTACGCCTCCGGCGCTCGCGATCGCGCTCGGGCTGTCGGCCGCCGTCGTCCTCGTGATCGGCGTCTACCCCCAGCTGTTCGCCCGGATCGGCGAGGGCGCGTTTCCCGGGTAGCGGGCGTCATGGCTGGCCTGGCCGAGCGCATCGCAGAGTGCATCCGGCGCGAGGGGCCGATCCCGTTCGACCGTTTCATGGATGCCGCTCTCTACGACGAAGAGGCCGGGTTCTTCGCCCGCGGTGGGGGCGCGGGCCGGGCCGGGCGTGACTTCGTCACGAGCCCCGAGGTGGGCGCGCTGTTCGGCGCGCTCGTGGCGCGGTTTCTCGATCGCGCGTGGGTCGAGCTCGGGCGTCCCGACCCTTTCGTCGTGGTCGACGCCGGCGCGGGGCGCGGACGCCTCGCGGCGGACGTGCTGAGGGCGCGACCCGAATGCGCACGCGCCTTGCGCTACGTGCTCGTCGAACGGTCGGCCGCCCTGCGGGCCGCGCAGCGCGAGATCCTCGCCATCGAGCCCGCGGACCGGGCGCTGGGACCGGCCGTGCGCGTCGAGGGCGAAGCTCTGACCGACGAAGCGCCGCGCCCGGTCACGGGCGTCGGTCCCCTCGCGACGGCGCTGCCCGAGCTGCCGGCGCTCGAGATCCCGGACGGCGTCGTGCTCGCCAACGAGTTGCTCGACAATCTCCCGTTCCGGATCGTCGAACGCGCCGGCGACCACTGGACCGAGATCCGGGTCGGTCTCGATGGCGCCGGCTTCGTCGAGGTCCGGGTGCCGGCCGCGCCCGACGTCGCCGCCGCTGCTGACGACGTCGCCGCCGGTGCCACGATCCCCGAGCGTGCGCGCCTCCCAGTGCCCACCGCCACCGTCGACTGGCTCGCATCGTGCGGGCACGTGCTGCGGCGCGGCTTCCTCGTCGTCATCGACTTCGCCGACAAGGCGGCCTCGCTCGCCGCGCGTGGGCAGGAGCAGTGGCTGCGCACCTACCGCGGCCACCAGCGTGGCGGGTTGCCGCTCGCCGATCCCGGCGCGCAGGACATCACGTGCGACGTGCCCATCGAGCACCTCGTCACCCACGCTCGCCGTACCGGCTTCCGGCTGCTCGAGCAGAGGATCCAGGCGCAGTGGCTCGGCGCACTGGGAATCGACGATCTCGTAAGCGACGCCCGCGGCGTGTGGCGCGACCGTGCCGCGATCGGCGACCTCGACGCCGTGGCCGCGCGCAGCCGGGTCAGTGAAGCCGCCGCCCTCACCGACCCATCAGGCCTCGGCGCCCACACAGTGTTCGTGTTCGGGAAGGGCGCCGAGCGCAGGGCCTAGCTCGCAACCTCCAACCGCCACCGTCCTGGCTCATCGGCGGGCACGATCGTGCCCGCGCCGGGCGATGCCCACAGCGGACCGATGACGAGCGTCTGTTCTTCGGCCGCGCGCGCCAGGAGCGCGCGCCGCGTCTCGGCTGCGAGCGAGATGTTCTCGTCGAGAGCGGCGCGCGGCTCGGGGGCGAAGACCTGCGCGGGATGAAGAAACAAATGTCCGACGATCACGGCACCACCGCCATCGGACTCGATACGCACGAACTGATGCCCAGGCGAGTGCCCGGGGCCGGGCTCGACCCGCACATCGACGGCGATCTGCCCGTCGGGCTCGTCGACGAGCCCTTCGTCGCACAGCACGCCGAGCGGCTCGGCCCCGGGGAACCGCCCGGCTTGAAGCGCCGCGATCTCCTCTGGCGCGATCACGTAGCGCGCGTTCGGGAACGTGGGCACATCCGTGCCGCCGGCGGCCGGGCGCGTGTTCGCGCCCACGCCGTCGATGTGCGTGTTCACGACGACATCGACCGACTCGGGCTCGAACCCCGCATCGGTCAGGCCGGCAAGCAGCCGCTCCATGCGGGCGCGAGCGTCGGGCGTCTTCCGGTCGGGATCGTCAAAGGCGAGCCAAGGGTCCACCACGATGCGGGCGCCGGGCGTTTCGATGGCGAGTGCCGACGTTCCGATCCGCAATTGGCCGTCGGCGGTTAGGAACTGGGGCACCAGCCAAGAGGCCTGCGAGAGCAGCACCGAGGTTGTCGCGTCGTCCTGCGACACGACGAGCTCGAAGTTCTCGTCGGGGACGCGGGTGATGAGCGAGCGACCGACGCGCCACTGCTCCATCCGCGCACCGTACTGCCCGAGGCCGGCGCGCGGCGGGGGGAAGCCGCGCGCCGGCTCGTCGCTCAGCTCGGTTCCTGGAGGACGCCGATGCGGTGCCCTTCGGGGTCGGAGATCATCGCGATCGTCGGGCCGTCCGGAGTCGTGGGTGTCGGCGGCTGGACCACCTTGGCCCCGAGCTTCTCGGCTTGCTTCAGCCGGGCTTCGAGGTCGGGCACCTGCACGTAGAACGACACGTACTCCGCGTCGCCGCCGGCGAAGATCCCACCCGGGATCCCGCCGTCGGCACTGGTATCGACCATGCCGTAGCCGACCGGATTGTCGGCATTGACCTTCCAGTGGAAGAGCTCGCTGTAGAACTTCGAAAGGCTGTCGAAGTCGCGCCCGGCGACCTCGAACCACACCACGGGAGCGCCCATTTCGCTTCCTCCTGTCTCGTGTGCTCTGCGATGACATGGACAGGATCCGCGGGCGTGGCGACAACCCCCTGTCGGGATTTCGAGCCGACGCGACGTGACCCGCGTCTCACTCGTCGAGGCTGGTCTCCCGGGCGAAGGCTGTGATGTCGCCGGCGACCTCGTGCAGCTGCCGCTCCGTCGCCGTCTCGTCGGTGACGCGGGCGCCGTGGATGCGGTCGAGGCGGAAGGTCCGGCCTCCATCGCGCATCCGGCACCAAGCCATCAGGTACCAGTGGTCCTGCCCGCCGGCCAGGCCGTACGGCTCGACCAGGCGATGGTCGGTGTGCTGGCCGCTCCGGTCGACGTAATCGAGCTCGAGCACCTTGCGCTGCGTGACCGCGGTCTCCACCGCCCGCACCACGGGGGTGGCCTCGAGCTGGCCGCGCTGCTGGAGGAGGTGGATGCGCCCGACGAGCTCGCGTGCCCCCTCGCGGCTCGCCGTCGACATGGCGGCGACCAGCTTGCGCAGCGCGGCCCGAGCCGAGTCGCCGAACGGGATCGGTCCGCTCGCCGCGAGCGCGACCGCGATCGCGGTGGCCTCGTCGGCCGTGAAGTTGAGCGGCGGCAGCGTCATCTCGGGGTCGACCGAGTACCCGCCACCGGGACCGGGAGTCGCCCAGATGGGCACGCCGGACTGCTGGAGCGCGGAGATGTCACGCTCGATCGTGCGCGCACTCACCTCGAAGCGCTCGGCGAGCTCGTGTGACGTGCGCGCCCGTGGCGCGGTCGCCCGCAGCACCTCGGCGATCGCGTACAGCCGGTCGGTGCGGTTCACCGGTTGGACGGTAGCCTGACGCCGCAGCCGGGCAGTTGATGACAGCGCAAGGGGGGACGATGTCGGAAGCCACCATCGAGGCCCTGCTCGCCGAAGGCCGTACATTTCCCCCGCCGCGGGAGTTCAAGAAGACGGCGCGCATCGTCGACGCCGAGATCTACGACGAAGCCGAGCGCGACTTCGAAGGTTTCTGGGCCCGGCAAGCCGCCGACCTCGTCGACTGGATCGATGAGTGGAACACCATCCTCGAGTGGGACCTGCCGTTCGCCAAGTGGTTCGTGGGCGGCACGCTGAACGTGAGCGCGAACTGCCTCGACCGGCACGTCGCCGCCGGCCACGGCGACCAGGTCGCGTACTACGGGGAAGGTGAGCCGGGTGACGCGCGCACGATCACGTACGCGCAGCTCCTCGACGACGTGCAGCGGGTCGCGAATGTGCTCAAGTCGCTCGGCATCCAGAAGGGCGACCGCGTCAACATCTACCTGGGCATGGTCCCCGAGCTGCCGATCGCGATGCTCGCGTGCGCGCGCATCGGGGCACCGCACTCGGTCGTCTTCGGCGGCTTTTCCTCCGACGCCCTGCGTGATCGCATCAACGACGCCGAGGCGCGACTCCTGATCACTGCCGACGGCGCCTGGCGGCGGGCCAGGTCGTGCCGCTCAAGCAGAGCGCCGACACCGCCATGGCGGAGACGCCGTCGATCGAGCGGTGTCTCGTGGTGCGGCGCACCGGTCAGGACGTCCCCATGCAGGACGGCCGCGACCTCTGGTGGGACGACGTCGTCTCCGGCCAGCCCGCCGAGTGCCCGCCCGAGCCAATGGACTCCGAGGACCTTCTCTATCTCCTCTACACGAGCGGCACGACCGCCAAGCCCAAGGGGATCATGCACACCACCGGCGGCTACCTCACGCAGATCGCGTGGACGCACCTGAACATCTTCGACATCAAGCAGGACACCGACGTGTACTGGTGCGCGGCCGACGTCGGCTGGGTGACCGGCCACTCGTACATCGTCTACGCGCCGCTCGCCAACCGCACCACGAGCGTGATGTACGAAGGCACGCCCGACTTTCCTGACAAGGACCGGCTGTGGTCGATCGTCGAGCGGTATGGCGTGACGATCCTCTACACCGCGCCGACCGCCATCCGCAGCTTCATGAAGTGGGGGACGGAGTACCCGGAGAAGCACGACCTGTCGTCGCTGCGGCTTCTCGGCACCGTGGCGAACCGATCAACCCCGAGGCGTGGGTCTGGTACTGGCAACACATCGGCGGCGGAAGGTGCCCCGTCGTCGACACGTGGTGGCAGACCGAGACCGGCTCGATCCTCATCAGCCCGCTGCCCGGCGCCACCACGCTCAAGCCCGGCAGCGCGACGTTTCCGCTTCCCGGCATCGGCGCTGACGTCGTCGACGACCGCGGCGAATCGGTGCCGATCCCCGGTGGTGGTTATCTCGTCGTGACGCGGCCGTGGCCGGCGATGTTGCGCGGCATCTGGGGGGACCCGGAGCGCTACAGCGAGACGTACTGGAGCCGGTTCCCGGGGAAGTACTTCGCCGGCGATGGCGCCAAGCGCGACGAAGAGGGCTACTACTGGCTGCTCGGCCGCGTCGACGACGTGATGCTCGTCTCGGGGCACAACATCTCGACGGCGGAAGTCGAGCACGCGCTGGTCGGGAACACGATGGTCGCCGAAGCTGCGGTGATCGGCCGGACCGACGCGACGACCGGCCAGTCGATCAGCGCGTTCGTCATCCTGCGCGCGGGCAACGAGCCAAGCGACGAGCTCGCGGCCGAGCTGCGTGACCACGTGGCCACGACGATCGGTCCCATCGCCCGGCCGAAGACGGTGCTGTTCACCGAGGAGCTGCCGAAGACGCGCTCGGGCAAAATCATGCGGCGGCTCCTGCGCAACGTGGCCGAGGACGAACAGCTCGGCGACACGACCACGCTCGCCGATCCGACCGTGGTCCAGGGGATCAAGGACCGTTACCTCTCCGCCCAAGGCGGCGACGAGGAGGAGTGACCCGCTCCTACCCCGAGCACTGGACGTGGCGCGACGGACCGGTTCCGCCCGGCCCCGCTGTCATCATCGACCTCGACGGGGTGCTGTCCGATGCCGCAAGCCGCCAGCACTATCTCGAAGCGCCGCGCCGGGACTGGCGCGCGTTCTTCGACGCCTGCGGTGACGACCCTGTCATCGAGGAGGTCAAGGTGCTCCTCGACCTGCTCGACTCGTCCCTGGCCATCGTGTTGCTCACGGCGCGGCCCGAGCGCGTCCACCACCTGACCGAGGCCTGGCTCGAGCGGTACCAGATCCGTTGGGACGTGCTCGTGATGCGCCCGTGGGGTGACTACGACGTGTCGCGCGACTTCAAGCAGCTAGCGGTCGAGGACCTCCGCCGCTACGGCTTCGACCTGAAGCTCGCGGTCGAGGACGACCGCCGCAACGTCGAGATGTTCCGGGCCGAGGGCATCCCCTGCATCTACTTCCACTCCGGTTACTACGACTGAAGCGACGTGGTCGCGGCAACGTTCCTGGCGCTGGGCTCGGCGGCCCTCCACGCGGCGTGGAACCTGCTCGTCAAGACCAGCGCCGACCGGCTGCTCGCGGCGTGGGGGCAGTTCCTCGTCGGCGGGGTCCTCTTTTTGCCGCTCCTGCCGCTCGTCGGCGTGCCGGGCGCGTCGACGCTGCCGTTCCTTGCGTGTTCGAGCCTCGTCCACGTGCTCTACGTGGTCGCGCTCACCCGCGCCTACAAGCACGGCGACTTCTCGTTCGCGTACCCCCTCGCCCGCGGCGCGGGCGCGCTCCTCGCCGCGATCGGCGGCGTCCTCTTCCTCGCCGACTCCCTGCCCCCCCTCGCGTGGCTCGCCATCGCCATCGTCGTGGGCGGCCTCGCGTCTCTGGTCCGTCCCCAGGTGGGCCGGATTGCGCTGCTGTGGGCGGGGCTCACCGCCGCCACGATCGGCGTGTACACGACCCTCGACGCAGCCGGTGCCCGCCGCTCCTCGGGCTTCGGCTACGGGATCGCCATCACACTCGGCGCGGGCCTCGCGCTCACTGTCGCCATGCTCGCCTCGCGGTCGACGGCCCGGATCGGACCTGCCCTCCGCCGGGAGTGGCGCCGTTACCTCGTCGGCGGCGTTTGCTCGACGCTCGCCTATTCGATGGTCCTGGCCGGGGCGCGGCTGGCGCCGGTCGGCTACGTCGCCGCCCTGCGCGAATCCTCGGTGGTGCTCGGGGCCGGTGCCGGCTGGCTGTTCCTCCACAAGCGGCTGGGCCGGGCCCGGCTGGCCTCCGCCACCGTCGTGACGACCGGGCTCGTGCTGCTGATCGTGTGGAGGTAGCCGCGCGCGGAAGCGTTCACGGAAGCCATACGATGCGAGGGAACGCCGGACCCGGCGGAAGCGTTGGGACGGTAAGAGGTGATGTGAGAATGCGAAGCGCATTCACGAATACGCTCAAGACCACCGTCCTCCTGGCCTTCCTCGGCGCGCTGTTCATCGGCATCGGCGGCCTGTTCGGCCAGGGTGGCCTGATCATCGGTCTGGTGCTCGGCCTCGTCTTCGTCGGCGGGTCGTACTGGTTCAGCGACAAGATCGCCGTCGCCGCGGCCCGGGCGAAGCCCGTCAGCCGTGAGGAGGCCCCCCGCCTCTACGCGATCGTCGAAGAGCTCGCCCAGAAGGACGGGATCCCGACGCCGAGGATCTACATCTCACCCGAGCCGCAGCCCAACGCGTTCGCCACCGGCCGCGGCCCCAAGCACGCGGTCGTGGCGGTCACGCAGGGCATCCTCGGGGTGCTCGACGACGACGAGCTGCGCGGCGTGCTCGCCCACGAGATGTCGCACGTGCGCAACCGCGACATCCTGATCGGGTCGGTGGCTGCCGCGATTGCGCTGGCGATCACCTTGATCGCCCGCCTCGCGATGTTCGGCGCCATCTTCGGCGGAGGTGGGGACGACGAGGGCGGCAACATTTTCGGCCTCCTCGCGTTGGCAATCCTCGCCCCGTTGGCTGCCGGGTTGCTGCAGCTGGCGCTGACCCGCTCCCGCGAGTACCAGGCCGACGCATCGGGTGCGCATCTGATCGGCGAAGGCGAGCCCCTCGCCCGCGCTCTCCAAAAGATCGAGGCCACCGCCAAGCGCGTCCCCATGGACGTGAACCCGGCCGAGGCCACGGCCTACATCATCAACCCCCTCACCGGGCGCCAGGTGAACTTCGCCAGGCTGTTCTCTACCCACCCGCCTACCGAGGAGCGCATCGCCAGGCTCCGGGAGTTCGATCGCACGCACGCCGTCTGATCTGCCCTCCCGCCCAACGCACACGGCCGGCTCTGCCCACCCCAGGGCCGGCCGTTGTGCGTGGCGGGACGGAACCCGGCGCCGCCCGCATTGTTGGGAGCCGACGCCGGACTCATCGGCGGCGGACTCGAACAGTGTCCTCATCGGCCTTTCGCCTGCGGCGAAGCCCGATTCGTCAAACTCGCCGCTCGCCGACGGCCCGGCATCGGCTCCCTTGCGGCGTCCAGCCGCGTCTCCCGGGTCCCGGAAGAGAGCTAGTCCCGGAAGTTGGTGAACTGCAGCGGGATTCCGAAGTCTGATTCACGCAGCTTCTGAATCGCCGTCTGCAAGTCGTCCTTCTTCTTGCCGCTCACGCGCAGTTGCTGTCCCTGCACCTGGTGGGAGACGCCTTTTAGGCCGAGGCCCTTGATGAACTTGCCGATCTCACGGGCCTTCTCGTCGGAGATACCGACGTTGAGCGTCGCGGTCTGACGGACCGTGCCCTTGGCGGCGTCCTCGACGCGGCCGTATGAAAGCGCCTTCAGCGACACCTTGCGTCGCACGAGCTTCTCCTCGAGCACTTGCGTGAGCGCGCGCAGCCGGTCTTCGCTGGCGGTGTGCAGCTCGATCGACTTGTCACCGAGCTCGATGCTGCTATTCGTGTCCTTGAAGTCGAATCGGGTCGCGACCTCTCGGCGCGCTTGGTCGACGGCGTTGCGCACCTCTTGCCGGTCGACTTCCGATACGACATCGAATGTCGGCATAGTGACCTCCCGGGGAAATCGGAGGCGGCTGATATCGTAAGCGGCCCGGGTCGGTACCCGAGTGGCCAAAGGGGGCAGTCTGTAAAACTGCTGCGAAAGCTACGCTGGTTCGAATCCAGCCCGGCCCACCACTCGTGCGACCGGCGCATGTGGCCCGCCTCCGAGGGCGGGCCGATTCGCGCCTGCTTCCGCCATCCGCTGCGGGATCGCACGCCGTATACCCAGGTGGCGGGCGGAACTCGCGAACCCAGGTACCGCCAGGCCGGGATACGAACGATACTTGTGGGCGATATGGCCGTTCCCCGGAGGGCTCGCCGTACGGCGCGCTGGCTGGCTGCAGCCTGCGTCGCCGTCGCGGTGGCGCTGCTCCTCTCGGCGTGCACGGACTCCGGCTACCGCTACTTGAAGAACAGTGGCGACGGCACGGGCACGTACTTCAAGGTCCCGGACGGCTGGAAGGTCTACGACGAAAGCGAGTTCATCAAGACTCGCAACCTGTCGCCCGCCCGGGAGCAGGTGCTCCGCGAAACGAGTTGGACGGTCGCCTTCGACGCGAGCTCGAAGCCGAGCCTGAAGCACTACGACCAGCTGGTCACCAGCAAGCCGTTCGGACTGGCGCGAGTGCGCGAGCTCGACCCCGACGAGCGCACCCAGTTCTCGCTCGAGGCCATGCGCAACCTCGTGGTGCCGGTCGACACGATCGCCCAGCAGGGCGGTGAGGTCGAGGTCCTGCGTGTGGACGAGTTCACGCAGTCAGGCGGGTTCCGCGGGCTGCGGTTCACGTTCAGCCTCCAGCCACCCGAGAGCCGGGACTTCGTGACGTTCGATCAGGTGAGCATCGTCGACGCCGACACGAAGGAGCTGCACTTGCTGTTCATCAGTTGCAGCGCCAAGTGCTATGAACGCGAGAAGAGCACGATCGACACGGTCATGGATTCCTGGACCGTGAAGGAACGATGACATGACGCCGACCGTCACCCCCCGCCAGGGCCCGCAGTTCACCAGCCGTCCTCGCGACGACGATCGAGCGACGCGCAAGCCGCTCGCGTTCTGGGACCGGATCAAGTACCTCCTGCTCCTGACCGCGCTGTACTGGTTCTTCGTCTGGGCCGACATGGCGGACAACCCGCTGCTGCCCTTCAACGACGCCGTCATCGACGAGGTCCGCGCGAAGTGGTGGCTCTTCGTGCTCGGCGGCATCGAGCTCGTGCGCCAGGTCCACTATCTGATCAGCGAGCACTGGGCCCGTTACCACCGCTTCTGGACCAACCGGGTGTTCGGTGGGTTCAACCGTCGCTCGGCCCGCATGAGCGACTGGACCCGATACCGCTTGGCGAGGCTGCTGAAGATCGTCGTCTTCCTCGTCATCCTCTCGATCGTGCTCGGCGCCATCTTCGACACGTCGCCGGCCCTCGCACTGATCGAGCTGCCTCGGCGGATCGTCGACGCGCTGCCGTTCGTCTTCCAGCTGATGTTCGGCGCGCTGTTCATCATCATCGAGTTCGGTGCGCTGTTCTGGCTCCTCACACGGGGTGGGGTCGACGTCTACTACCCCGACGACATCAAGACACGGTTCTCGGACGTCTGGGGCCAGGACAACGTCCTCGCGCGGGTCCGGGAGAACATGGTCTTCCTCGAGGACCCGGAGGCCATCGAGCAGAAGGGTGGCTACGTGCCCGGCGGGATCCTGCTGTGGGGCCCGCCCGGCACGGGAAAGACGCTCATGGCCGAGGCGGTAGCGGGTGAGACCGGCAAGCCCTACGTGTTCGTCGATCCCGGCGCGTTCATCAACATGTTCATGGGTGTCGGGGTTCTCAAGGTCAAGGGTCTCTTCCGCAAGCTGCGCCGGCTGGCGTTGCGGTACGGCGGCGTCATCGTCTTCTTCGACGAGGCGGACTCGCTCGGCAACCGCGGCCAGCTCATGCCCGGCCCGTGGGGCGGCCCGGCGCGGGCGCAGGAGGCGCCCGGCCCGTGGTCGGTCACGCCCTCGTGCAACTGCATGTCGTACCTCTCGGAGCCGTCCACATCGCTGCTCATGCGCTCCGCGCTCGACAGCGCGCTCGACGACCCGCCTCGCCGCCGGCGCGACCGGCAGATCATGGGCATGGGCATGGGTGGCGGTGGAGGCGGGATGGGCACGCTGCAGGCACTGCTCACGGAGCTGTCCGGGCTGAAGAAGCCGCGTGGTTTCCTGAACCGGATCGCACGGCGGGCGCTGGGCATGCGACCGAAGCCGCCGCCGAAGTACCGCATCCTCGTGATGATGGCGACGAACATGCCCCAGGCCCTCGACGAGGCGCTGCTCCGCCCCGGTCGCATCGACCGCATCTACAAGGTCGGCTACCCGTCGAAGGCGGGGCGCGTTCGCACGTACGAGGGCTACTTTGAGAAGGTGCAGCACCAGCTCACCGCCGAGGACATCGACAAGCTCGCCACGATCACGCCGTACGCGACCGGCGCCACGATCAAGGACCTCGTCAACGAGGCGCTCATCGTCGCCCTGCGGAACGGGCGCGACGAGATCACCTGGCGGGATGTCGTGGAGGCGAAGCAGCTGAAGGACCTCGGACCCCCCGAGGATGTCGAGTACATCGAGCGGGAGCGGCATGCGACCGCGCTCCACGAGGCGTGCCACGCCGTCGTCGCGTATCGGGCGCGCCATCACCTCGTCATCGACATCGCGACGATCGAGAAGGGCGGCACGTACCTCGGCATGGTCAGCTCGATCAAACCGGACGACCTCTTCACCCAGTGGAGGTCCGAATACGAAGCCGACGTGATGGTGAGCCTGGCGTCGCTCGCGGGCGAGAAGATGTTCTTCGCCGGCGACAGCTCGTCGGGTGTGTCGGCCGACCTCGAGAGCGCAACCCAGATCTCCACGTTCATGGAGGGTTTCTGGGGGATGGGCTCGACGGTGACGTCACACGGTGTGACGCACCGCGTCGGCATCGCCGGCGGCGGCCGGCCGGGCGTCGGCGGGGAGAAGGAGAAGGATCTGCTCAAGAGTGACCTCGGGCAGCGCATCGAGGAGAACCTCGAGTCGATACTGCAGCGCACCGAGGCGTTGCTGGCCGAGAACAGGTTCGAGGTGCTCGCGGTGACGCACGCACTCGAGACCAACAAGACCCTCACCGGCGACGACATCAAGGCGGTCGTTGACGGCACTCCCGGCCCGCTCGTCGACGGGACCGAATACCACACGCCGGAGTTCGCGGCGCAGGCGCAGGAGTACCACGAGCGCGTGGTCGTCGCCCACCAGCAGCACGCGTCGGTCGATGTTCCGATGCCCACGCTCAACGGTCAGCGCGGGTCACCGGGCGAGCTCGCCGCTGCGGAGAGCCCGGCCCCGTCGCAGGCTGACGACGGCGAGACGAAGGCGGACTGAAAGCGCCGGCGACAGCGCTAGAGCATCTTCTGCATTTCTACGACGTCTAGCCAGCGGCCGAACTTGCGCCCGACTTCGCGCTGGGTGCCGACGAGGGCGAAGCCGCACGCCTCGTGCAGCGCGATCGAGGCCTCGTGACCGCCGACAATCCTGGCTACCACCGAGTGGAACCCGTGGTCCGACGCGAGCCGCAGGAGCTCGTCGAGGAGGAGCCGTCCGACGCCGTGGCCTCGGCGGTCGCGGCGCACGTAGACGGAGTTCTCCACCGTGGGCCGGTAGGCGGGTCGGGGGTGGAACGGCGACAGCGACCCGAACCCGACCACCTCGCCCGTCGCCTCGTCGACGGCGACGACCGCCGGATGCGCACCCGAGTGCTCGTCGATCCACTCCACCTGCTCGTCGAGCGTGCGGGGCACGAGGTCGAACGTGACGGTCGACTCGGCCACCTCGACGTTGTAGATGGCTCGTATCGCCTCGGCGTCGCGCCGCTCCGCAAGGCGCACCGTGAAGCCCACGGCGCCGCAAGGTAGCCGCGAGGTCAGAACGCACGCGCGAACGTCCAAATCGAGCGCCGGGGTCCCCGGCCGAACCTCTGGTTCGGCTGGGGTGGCACGGTACTCCAAGGCTTTGCAATGCCGACCGTTGTATCCTTTGAGGCTCCGTCAGTCGGCAGAGCACTTCCATGGTAAGGAAGGGGTCTACGGTTCGAGTCCGTAAGGGGGCTCGGCGGTGTAGCTCAGTTGGCAGAGCACGCGGCTCATAATCGCGGCGTCGCGGGTTCGAGTCCCGCCACCGCTACCAGATCCCAACGACAACAGACCGAAAGACACCGAAAGACACGGAGAGCGAGCGGAATCGTGAGCAAACCGAAGTTCGAACGGACGAAGCCCCACCTCAACGTCGGGACGATGGGACACATCGACCACGGCAAGACGACGCTCACCGCCGCGATCACGAAGGTCCTGCACGACCAGGACCCGACGACCGAGTACACGAGCTTCGACGAGATCGACAAGGCGCCCGAGGAGAAAGCGCGTGGGATCACGATCAACATCGCCCACGTCGAGTACGAGACCCCGAACCGGCACTATGCCCACGTCGACATGCCCGGGCACGCCGACTACATCAAGAACATGATCACGGGTGCGGCGCAGATCGACGGCGCGATCCTGGTGGTGGCGGCCACTGACGGCCCGATGCCCCAGACGCGCGAGCACGTGCTCCTCGCTCGCCAGGTGGGCGTGCCCTCGATCGTGGTCGCCCTCAACAAGGTCGACGCGGTCGACGACGAGGAGCTCCTCGACCTCGTCGAGCTCGAGGTCCGGGAGCTGCTGACCGAGTACGAGTTTCCGGGTGACGAGGTGCCCATCGTGCGAGTGAGCGCGCTCAAGGCCCTCGACGGCGACGCGGGCGCGGTGGAGCAGGTCGTCGAGCTGATGAACGCGGTCGACACGTACGTTCCCGAGCCCGTGCGCGACCTCGACAAGCCCTTCCTCATGCCGATCGAAGACGTGTTCTCGATTACGGGCCGGGGCACGGTCGTCACCGGCAAGGTGGAGCAGGGTGTGATCCACACCGGCGACGAAGTCGAGATCATCGGGATCAAGGACACCACCAAGACCGTCGTCACCGGTGTGGAGATGTTCCGCAAGCTCCTCGACGAGGGCCGCGCCGGCGACAACATCGGCGTGCTGCTCCGCGGCACCAAGAAGGAGGACGTCGAGCGCGGCCAGGTGCTGGCCAAGCCGGGCTCGATCACCCCGCACACGAACTTCACCGCCCAGGTCTACGTGCTGAACAAGGACGAAGGCGGCCGCCACACCCCGTTCTTCAGCAACTACCGGCCCCAGTTCTACTTCCGGACGACCGACATCACGGGCAGCATCGGCCTGCCCGAGGGCGTGGAGATGGTCATGCCGGGCGACAACACCGAGATGACCGTCGAGCTGATCGCCCCCATCGCCATGGAGGAAGGCCTGCGGTTCGCCATCCGTGAGGGCGGCCGCACCGTCGGCGCCGGGCGCGTCACCAAGATCATCAAGTAGGGGAATCCAGTGGCCAGTGACAAGCGTGTGAAGGTCACGCTCGCGTGCGAGGTCTGCAAGCGGCGGAACTACATCACGACCAAGAACCGGACCAACGACCGCGACCGCATCGAGATGAGGAAGTACTGCCGGTGGGACCGCCGTCACACTCTCCACAAGGAGACTCGGTAGTCCCCCCTTACCCGTGCGTAACCCGATCGGGCCGTCAGGAGTCTGAATGGCCACGGACCCAACCGCCGAGATGCGAGCGGAGGTAGACCGGCTGGTCGACGCGGCTCGCCGCGGCGACCGGGCGGCGTTCGACGAGCTGGTGCGCCGCACCTACGTCGACACCTACACGCTCGCCGTGCGGTTGACCGCCAACGAGGAGGACGCACGAGACGTGGTGCAAGAGTCGTATCTCCGAGCCTGGAAGGGCATCGGAAAGTTCCGTGGAGACGCGCAGTTCTCGACGTGGATGTACCGCATCACGGCCAACGCCGCCGCCACGCTGGTGCAGAAGCGGCGTCGACGCCGCGCCGAACCGCTCGACACGGTCGACGAGCCGATCGAGTCGGCGCTCGACGCCCAGCCCGAGGCGGCGACCGAGTCGTCAGTACGGATGGCTGAACTCGCCCGCGCCGTGCAGGCGCTCCCGCCGAAGCTGCGCGCCATCGTCGTGCTGAAGGACGTCTACGGGCTCCCCCACGAGGCCATCGCCGAGGAGCTCGGTATTTCGGTGGCGGCGGCGAAGGTGCGGTTGCACCGCGGTCGCAAGCGACTCCGCGACGCGCTGTTCGAGGAAGACGGGAGGTCGGCCAATGCGGTGTGAGGACATCGCCCGGCTGCTGCCGGCGACGGTCGAGGGCACACCCGTCGACCTCGCCGTGCAGACCCACATCGAGTCGTGCCTGCGTTGCCAGGCCGAGCTTGCCCGCTACCGGCGCCTACTGCGCGCCCTGCAGCAACTCCGCACGCGGTTCCTCGAGCCGTCACCCAGCCTGCTCGCCCAGACGCTCGCCGTCCTCGGAGAGGAGAGCGAGCGTCAGGCGGTGCGCTCAGTGCTGTCGGGGCGGCGCCTCGCGTACGTCGGCGCCATCGGCGGCGCGGTAGCCGCGGGCGCGACGGCAGCGGCACTGCTCCTGGTCCGCTCACGTCGCCGTGCGCTCGCGCTCGCGTCGTAAGAGAGTCGCGCTAGCCCGTGAAGCGTGCTGTCGCGCGGACCGGCGTCGCAGCCGCCACCGGTTGGGTCACGGTGACGGCCCCCGGTTGGCTCACGCCGGCGACCGCACCGCCGCCGGCGCTGCCGCCGCCTGAACCGTTCCCACCGTCGGGCGGAGGCGGAGCAGCGGGCTCGGCGACGAGCGCGATGCCCTGGCCGTCGACCAAGTAATCCTCGTTCGTGGTAGTCGAGAACGTGACCTGGCTCCCGGGCGCAGTGACCGGGGGCGAGTTCACCGTGACGACAACCGGGTCGCCGGCCTGCGCGGCTGAGCGGCCGACGGCGGAAAACGCCACGACCGCCGCCAGCAGCTCGCAAGGCCCCATGACCTCGCCCGAGCGTTCATGCCTGCCCTCCTCTGCCCTCGGGGGTTCGCGCTGAGCGCGTGACCGGCTACAGACTGTGGCACGCCGCCGCGGGGGCCGCTAGGGCGAAAGGGAACAGGCCGCTGCTACGCTGGGTGTTCCGGCCCCCGCGCGCCCGGAGGGCAGTAGCTCAATTGGCAGAGCTCCGGTCTCCAAAACCGGCGGTTGGGGGTTCGAGTCCCTCCTGCCCTGCGCCCACAAACAGCCACCACGAACCCCAGCGAGATCGTCCGCTACCGAGGCGGTGACGTGAACCGACAGACCAAGCGACTGATGCAGCGCCAGAAGGCTGATCGGCCGCGCGCACCGGAGCGCCGCGCCCGTCCACAACCCGCGCCCCAGCGGGAGCGGGTCGGCCCTCGCCAGTACTTGGCCGAGGTCAGGGCTGAGCTGCGCAAAGTCGCGTGGCCGACGCGCCAGGAGGTCATCAACTCCACGATCATCGTGCTCATCGCGGTGACGGTGCTGACGTCGCTGATCTTCGGCTACGACTACGCCTCCTCGAAGTTCGTGCTGTTCCTGTTCGACTGAGATGACGACACTTCCCCCCGACGACCCCGGTCGCGACGACGAGACCGCGGCGGAAGAGAGAGCGGCAGAGGAGCAGTCCTCTGTCGACGAGCCGATCCCCGAGACGCCCGCGGAGGACTCGTTCGCGGCGGACGAACGCATCGCGGACGAGACGCCCGACGACGCCGAGACGACGCCACTCGAGGACGCGCGCACGGTCGAAGCCGAAGAAGAGGCCACCGAGGAGGAACCGGCGGAGCGGGCCGACCTCGCCAGCGCGTCGGACAGCGACATCGTCGCCGAAGCCGAAGCAATCCTGTCGGTCGGCGCCGACCAGAGCCAGGAGGCCGACGCTGACGCCGCCGAGCCCGTGTCGATCCTCGAGTCGACGACGGCGCCGGCCGAGGAGATCGTCGAGGTCACGCCCGAGCCCTCCCTGGAGGACGCCCAGCTCGTCGACGTCACCGAGCTCGAAGAAGAAGAGGCCGCGCCGGCCGAGCCGAGCCCGTACGACCGCCCGGGGAACTGGTTCGTCGTCCACACCTACGCCGGCTACGAGAACAAGGTGAAGCAGAACCTGGCCAGCCGGGTCCGCTCCATGAACGTGGAGGACCGCATCTACGAAGTGGTCATCCCGATGGAAGACGTCATCGAGTTCAAGGGCGGCCGCAAGGTCGTCGTGCAGAAGAAGGTGTTCCCCGGCTATCTGCTCGTGCGCATGGAGCTCGACGACGACTCCTGGTACGTCGTGCGCAACACGCCCGGCGTAACCGGCTTCGTCGGCAGCGGAGCCAAGCCCACGCCGCTGTCGCGCCGGGAGGTCGAGGACATCCTCGGTGTCGGCAAGGTCGAGGGCGCGGAAGTCGCCCAGAAGAAGGCTCGGCCGCGGCTCGAGTTCGAGATCGGCGAGCAGGTGCGCGTCGTCGCCGGACCGTTCGCCGACTTCAACGGGGCGATCAGCGAGATCGATGTCGACCGCTCCAAGCTCAAGGTGCTGGTCAACATCTTCGGTCGTGAGACGCCGGTCGAGCTCGAGTTCGGCCAGGTCTCGAAGCTCTAAGGAGAGCGCAGCGCGTGGCGAAGAAGAGGCTTGCCGCAGTGGTCAAGATCCAGATCCCGGCCGGTCAGGCGACGCCTGCCCCGCCGGTGGGGACGGCGCTCGGCCCGCACGGCATCAACATCATGGACTTCTGCAAGGCGTACAACGCGCAGACGGAGTCGCAGCGCGGGATGATCATCCCGGCCGAGATCTCGATCTTCGAGGACCGTTCGTTCACGTTCATCACCAAGACGCCGCCCACGACGTTCCTCCTCAAGCAGGCTGCGGGCGTCGAGAAGGGTGCTCAGAACCCGCGCATGGAGAAGGTCGGCGCCGTGACCAAGGACCAGGTGCGCCGCATCGCCGAGACCAAGATGCCCGACCTCAACGCCATCGAGCTCGACGACGCCGTGGCACAGGTGGAAGGCACGGCACGGTCGATGGGAATCGAGGTGCAGCGGTGACGGCGGCTTTGCCGACCGTCGCCGCAGAGCCGGAGCTTGCGACGGCGCCAAAGGAGAAAGTATGAGCCGCCGGGGCAAGAAATACGTCGACGCCACCCGCCGCTTCGACCGCGAGCAGCTCTACCCTCCCGCCGAGGCGTTCGAGCTCGTGAAGTCGCTGGCGAGCCGCAACTTCGGCGAGACGGTCGAGGTCACGTTCCGGCTCGGCATCGACCCCCGCAAGGCCGACCAGATGATCCGGGGCACGGTCTCGCTGCCCCACGGCACCGGCAAGGACGTGCGCGTGGCCGTGTTCGCGGCGGGTGACGCCGCCCGCCAGGCTCAAGAAGCCGGCGCCGACATCGTCGGCGCCGACGATCTCGTCTCACGCGTCCAGGAAGGCTTCCTCGACTTCGACGTGGCCATCGCGACGCCGGACATGATGAGCCAGGTCGGGCGGCTCGGCCGCATCCTCGGCCCCCGCGGCGTGATGCCGAACCCCAAGACCGGCACCGTCACGAGCGACGTCGCCAAGACGGTGGCCGAGTTCAAGGCGGGCAAGGTCGAATACCGCACCGACCGGCACGGTAATGTGCACGTCCCGATCGGCAAAGTCAGCTTCGACGTCGATGCGCTGGTCGCCAACTTCCGGGCTGTGCTCGACGAGATCCTGCGGGCCAAGCCGGCGGCGGCCAAGGGGCGCTACATCAAGTCGATCACCGCGTCGTCGACGATGGGACCGAGCGTGCGTATCGACCCCGCGCTCGCAACCGAATCGGTGAGTTCGAGCGCGGCGTAGTAGAGTTCAGCGTTCACAACTTCATCGCGCCACAGACCTCCGGTCGCAGCCGCGGTAATGGGCCCGAGAAAGACACGAGCCCGCCGGACGAGGCGAATCCCATCTCGGGTGACCTGACGGGACGTCCTCGCGTGTCTGGGCGTCCCGATTTGTTTGCCAGGGGAGCAATGGCAAGACCCGAGAAGACGGCGGTCGTCCAGGAGATCCGGAGCAAGCTCGGTGACGCTGACGCGTCGGTGCTCACCGAGTACCGGGGGCTCGGCGTACGCGCCCTCGCGGAGCTCCGCGGGGCCCTCCGCCCGGTCAACACCGAGTACAAGGTGTTCAAGATCACGTTGGCCCGCCGGGCCGCGGAAGAGGCGGGGCTCACCGACCTGCTCCCGCTGCTCGAGGGACCGGTCGCCTTCGCCTTCGTGCACGGCGACGTCGTCCCGGCGGCCAAGGCACTCCGCGACTTCGGGCGGACGAACCCCGATCTCGTGGTCAAAGGCGGCCTCCTGGGGACGCGGCCTCTCACGGTCGCCGACATCACCGCCCTCGCCGACGTTCCGCCTCGCGACCAGCTGCTCGGCATGCTGGCCGGCGGGTTCCAAGCGCCGCTCACGAAGACGGCCGGCCTGTTCCAGGCCTTCACCCGCAACCTTGCCTATGGAGTGCGAGCCCTCATCGACCAGCGCGAGTCATCCCAGCCATCAGATTCCGAGTCGTCCGAAGCTTCGGCGCAACCCGCACAAGATCAAGACCAAGGGCAAGAACAAGAGCCAGAAGAGGAGTAGTCACCGTGGCCACAAAGCTCAGCACCGACGAGCTGCTCGACGTCTTCAAGAACATGAGCGTTCTCGAGCTCAACGAGTTCCTGAAGGCGTTCGAGGAGGAGTTCGGCGTCACCGCCGCCGCCCCCGTCGCCGTGGCTGCCGGCCCTGCCGCCGGCGCGCCCGCCGAGGGAGAGGCGGCCGCAGAGGAGCAGGACGAGTTCGATGTCGTCCTCGCCGAAGCCGGCGCCGAGAAGATCAAGGTCATCAAGGAGGTCCGCACCCTCACCAGCCTGGGGCTGAAGGAGGCCAAGGACCTCGTCGAGTCGGCCCCCAAGCCCGTGCTCGAGAAGGTGTCCAAGGAGGACGCCGAGAAGGCCAAGGCCCAACTCGAAGGCGCCGGCGCCAAAGTCGAGCTCAAGTAGCTCCGCGGCGGGCGGACACGGCGACGACGCAGGGGACGGGTGGCGCCGGCCCGGCCCGCTGTTCCGGCCGAGCCCCCGGACTCGCCTCGCTCGCTGAGCTCGCTCGGCTCGGGTCTTCGACCCGGGTCTCGACCGGGCGGGCCGGATTCGCCGGCGCACCGCGCCCTGGCCGTCGCCGCTCACAGGCCGTCCGATTCGCGGCTTCCACTCCCAGTGACTCTTGACCCTCCGGGAGGGCCGTCGTATCCTGCCGAGCACAGCGTCGCCGCGGCGGCGTATTTTGTGCACCCTTGTTGCAGGGGAACGTAGGCGCGCGCTAAGATTCCTGTAGCCGTGTCTGCCCGTTCGTGCACTTGCTGACCATTCTGGCGCTGGTCGGCGCGCGCCCGCTCTCAGAGGAGTGACGTTGGCTCGTCTCGCGTCCCGGGAACGCCTCTCTTTCGCCAAGCTCCGCGAGGTCCTCCAGCTCCCGGACCTGATCGCGGTCCAGCGGGAGTCCTTCCAGTGGTTCCTCGACGAAGGTGTCGCCGAGGTGCTGCGCGACATCTCGCCGATCGAGGACTTCACCGGCCAGCTCAAGCTCGAGCTCGCCGATCACGTCTTCGACCCGCCCAAGCACTCCGAGCAGGAGTGCCGTGAGCGCGACATGACCTACGCGCGCCCGCTGTTCGTGACGGCCCGCTTCATGAACTCCGCCACCGGCGAGATCAAGGAGCAGACGGTCTTCATGGGTGACTTCCCGATGATGACCAACCGCGGGACGTTCATCATCAACGGCACCGAGCGGATCGTCGTGTCGCAGCTGGTGCGGTCGCCCGGCGTCTACTTCGGGATCAGCCCGGACAAGACGACCCCCGAGAAGGACATCGTCGACGCCAAGATCATCCCCGGACGGGGCGCGTGGCTCGAGTTCGAGGTCGACAAGAAGGACGTCGTGTACGTCCGCATCGACCGGAAGCGCAAGCAGCCCGTCACCGTGCTGCTCAAGGCGCTCGGCTTCGGCGAGGAGCCCGAGGAGCTGCTCAATCTCATCCTCGACCGGAACGGCAACCCCTACGAATCGATCCGCAACACCCTCGAGAAGGACCACACCGAGAACGCCGAGGCCGCGTTCATCGACATCTACCGGAAGCTGCGGCCCGGTGAGCCGCCCACCCCCGACTCCGCCCGTGGCTTGCTCGAGAACCTCTTCTTCAATCCGAAGCGTTACGACATGGCCAAGGTCGGCCGGCACAAGGTCTCGAAGAAGCTCGCCGACGAGTACCCGCTCCTCGACCTGGAGCGATTCGACCTCAAGCCGCCCAAGGACAAGGAGTACACGCTCTCCCGGGCGGACATTCTCGCCACGGTCTCGTACCTGGTGAAGCTGCACAACAACGACCCTGACTACTACCCGGACGACATCGACCACTTCGGCAACCGCCGCGTGCGCTCGGTGGGGGAGCTCATCCAGAACCAGGTGCGTGTCGGCCTGTCGCGCATGGAGCGGGTCGTGCGCGAGCGCATGACCACCCAGGACGTCGAGGCGATCACGCCGCAGACGCTCATCAACATCAGGCCCGTCGTCGCCGCCATCAAGGAATTCTTCGGGTCGAGCCAGCTCAGCCAGTTCATGGACCAGACGAACCCGCTGGCCGGGCTCACGCACAAGCGGCGCCTCTCGGCGCTCGGCCCTGGCGGGCTGTCGCGTGAGCGAGCGGGCTTCGAGGTGCGGGACGTGCACCCGAGCCACTACGGCCGCATGTGCCCGATCGAGACGCCGGAAGGCCCGAACATCGGCCTCATCGGCTACCTGTCGACGTACGCCCGCATCAACCGGTTCGGGTTCATCGAGACCCCGTACCGGAAGGTCACGAACGGCATTGCCACCGAGGAGATCGAGTACCTGGCCGCCGACGACGAGGACCGCTACGTCATCGCCCAGGCGAACGCCAACGTCGACGAGCGGGGCCGGTTCCTCGACGAGAAGGTGCTGGTCCGGGCCCGTCGCAGCGAGGTCGCGTACGTCGATCCGCACGAGGTCGACTACATGGACGTGTCCCCGAAGCAGATCGTCTCGGTGGCGACGAGCCTCATCCCGTTCCTCGAGCACGACGACGCCAACCGCGCCCTGATGGGCGCCAACATGCAGCGCCAGGCCGTCCCGCTCCTGCGGTCGACGGCGCCGTTCATCGGCACCGGTGTCGAGAGCCGGGCCGCTCGTGACGCCGGCGACCTGATCGTCGCCGAGGACAGCGGAACGGTCGTCGAGGTGTCGGGCGACTCGATTGTCGTCGACTACCAGAAGGAAGGTCGCAAGTCCCACCGGCTGTCGAAGTTCCGCCGTTCGAACCAGGGCACGTGCATCAACCAGAAGCCCCTCGTCGACGCCGGTGACCACGTGCGCAAGGGCAACGTGATCGCCGACGGCCCGTCCACCGACGACGGTGAGCTCGCGCTAGGCAAGAACCTCCTCGTCGCGTTCATGCCGTGGCTCGGCCACAACTACGAGGACGCGATCGTGATCTCGGAGCGCTTGGTGCGCGACGACGTGCTCACCTCGATCCACATCGAGGAGCACGAGATCGACGCCCGCGACACGAAGCTCGGGGCCGAGGAGATCACCCGCGACATCCCGAACCTCTCGGAGGACATCCTCAAGGACCTCGACGAGCGCGGCATCATCCGCATCGGGGCCGAGGTCGGTCCCGGCGACATCCTCGTCGGAAAGGTCACCCCTAAGGGCGAGACCGAGCTCACGCCCGAGGAGCGCCTGCTGCGGGCGATCTTCGGCGAGAAGGCGCGCGAGGTCCGCGACACGTCGCTGAAGGTCCCGCACGGCGAGACGGGCAAGGTCATCGACGTGCGCGTGTTCTCGCGCGAGGACGGCCACGAGCTGCCGCCCGGCGTCAACCAGCTCGTGCGCGTGTACGTGGCCCAGAAGCGCAAGATCTCCGAGGGCGACAAGCTCGCTGGCCGCCATGGCAACAAGGGCGTGATCGCCAAGATCCTGCCGATGGAGGACATGCCGTACCTGGCCGACGGCACGCCCATCGACATCATCCTCAACCCGCTCGGCGTCCCGTCCCGCATGAACGTGGGACAGGTGCTCGAGGCGCATCTCGGCTACGCCGCCCGACACGGCTGGGACGGCCAGGGCACCGCGCCCACCAACGGCAAGAAGACCTCCCCCGTCACCGAGCCCGCGCTGTGGGTGTCGAGCCCGGTGTTCGACGGCGCCCGGTGGGACGTGGAATCAGGTACGGGCCAGAGCACCGAGGGGACGATCGAGGACCTCTTCTCGAAGATGCACAGCGACGGCGCCGACGGGCAGCGGCTCGTCGGCACCGACGGCAAGGCCATCCTCTACGACGGCCGCACCGGCGAGCGCTACGACAAGCCGGTCACCGTCGGCTGGATCTACATCCTGAAGCTCGCCCACCTCGTCGACGACAAGATCCACGCCCGCTCTACGGGGCCGTACTCGATGATCACCCAGCAGCCGCTGGGCGGGAAGGCGCAGTTCGGCGGGCAGCGCTTCGGCGAGATGGAGGTGTGGGCGCTCGAGGCCTACGGCGCCGCGTACGCGCTGCAGGAGATCCTCACGATCAAGTCCGACGATGTGCTCGGCCGGGTGAAGGTCTACGAGGCCATCGTCAAGGGCGAGAACATCCCCGAGCCCGGCATCCCCGAGAGCTTCAAGGTGCTCATCAAGGAAATGCAGGCGCTCTGCCTCAACGTCCGCGTCATCAACGAGGCGGGCGAGGAGGTCGAGATCCGCGAGCTCGACGAAGACGCGTTCCGAACCACCGAATCGCTCGGCATCGACCTCTCCCGGCCCGAACGCGGGACCGACGAGGAGGACGAGCGCCGGCGCGAGCCAGCGTTTTGATGCGGAAGGACAGGTAAGACGCACATGCCGGTTCTCGACGTCAACGATTCCGCACAGCTCTCCATCTCGCTCGCGACCGCGGAGCAGATCCGCATGTGGTCGAACGGCGAGGTGAAGAAGCCGGAGACGATCAACTACCGCACGCTCAAGCCCGAGAAGGACGGCCTCTTCTGCGAGAAGATCTTCGGGCCGACCAAGGACTGGGAGTGCTACTGCGGCAAGTACAAGCGCGTCCGGTTCAAGGGCATCATCTGTGAGCGCTGTGGCGTCGAGGTCACGCGCTCGAAGGTGCGGCGCGAGCGGATGGGGCACATTGAGCTCGCCGCGCCCGTCACGCACATCTGGTACTTCAAGGGGGTCCCCAGCCGCCTCGGTTACCTGCTCGACATCGCGCCGAAGAGCCTCGAGAAAGTCATCTACTTCGCCGCCCGCTTGATCACCTGGGTCGACGAGGAGAAGCGCCAGAAGGACCTGCCCAAGCTCGAGGAGGACATCCGCGCCGAGATCGCCGACGTGGAGCGGGAACTCGAGCTCCGTCTGCGTGAGCGCGACGAGCAGTACGAGGCCGAGATCCGGGGCTACGAAGAGGCGTCGGCGAGCGGCAACGCCCGCAAGGCCGACACCGAGCGGTCCCAGAAGGCCCGCGACAAGGACTTCGAGGAGCTGCGGACGCGGGCGGAGTCCGAGCGCGAGTTCCTCCAAACGGTGTGGGACACGATCCGGGGCCTGGCCCCGAAGCAGCTCGTCGACGACGAGCACGTCTGGCGCGAGCTGGTCGACCGCTACCAGGAGTACTTCGCCGGCGGCATGGGCGCCGAGGCCGTCGAGGACCTGATCTCGCGTCTGGACATGGAGCTCGAGGAGCTCAGCCTCAAAGAGGTCATCGCCGTCGCCAAGGGCCAGCGCAAGGCCAAGGCGATCAAGCGGCTCAAGGTCATCTCGGCGTTCAACCGCACCGACGAGCACGGTCACCAGGTGAACTCGCCGATGGGCATGGTGCTGCGCGCGGTGCCGGTCATCCCGCCGGACCTCCGGCCGATGGTGCAGCTCGACGGCGGACGGTTCGCGACCTCGGACCTGAACGATCTGTACCGCCGCGTCATCAACCGCAACAACCGGCTGAAGCGCCTGCTCGACCTGGGCGCGCCCGAGATCATCATCAACAACGAGAAGCGCATGCTCCAGGAGGCGGTCGACGCCCTGTTCGACAACGGCCGCCGTGGCCGTCCCGTCACGGGGCCCGGCAACCGCGCCCTCAAGTCGCTGTCCGACATGCTCAAGGGCAAGCAGGGCCGGTTCCGCCAGAACCTGCTCGGCAAGCGCGTCGACTACTCGGGCCGGTCAGTCATCGTCGTCGGGCCGCAGCTGAAGCTCCAGCAGTGCGGCCTGCCCAAGCAGATGGCGCTCGAGTTGTTCAAGCCGTTCGTCATGAAGCGGCTCGTCGACCTCGAGTACGCCCAGAACATCAAGTCGGCCAAGCGCATGGTCGAGCGCGCCCGCCCGCAGGTGTGGGACGTCCTCGAAGAGGTCATCAAGGAGCACCCGGTGCTGCTGAACCGGGCGCCCACGCTGCACCGCCTCGGCATCCAGGCCTTCGAGCCCGTCCTCGTCGAGGGCAAGGCCATCCAGATCCACCCGCTCGTCTGCGCCGCGTTCAACGCCGACTTCGACGGCGACCAGATGGCGGTGCACCTGCCGCTCAGCTCCGAGGCCCAGGCCGAGGCCCGGATCCTCATGCTGTCGGCGCACAACATCCTTTCTCCCGCGCACGGTCGTCCGATCGCGGTCCCGAACCAAGACATCGTGATCGGCGAGTACTACGTGACCGAGGTCGTGGACGGCGCCCCCGGCACCGGCCGGGCGTTCGCGTCGCTCGACGAGGCGATCCTCGCCCACGAGCAGCGCTTCCTCCCCGACGCCGACGGCGACGACCAGGGCCTGTCCGTGCACGCACCGATCAAGGTGCGCATGCCGGCGGGCCGTTTCCCCGGGGACCGGTTCCCGCTGCGCGACAACGAGCACCCCGACGCGATGGTGTTGAGCCGCACGGGGTCGAACGGCGACGGCCGGGTGCTCGTCGAGACCACGCTGGGACGGCTGCTCCTCAACGAGTCCTTCCCGCCCGACTTCCCGTACGTCAACCGCGTGCTGCGCAAGCGCGACGTGACCGAGCTCATCGGTGAGCTCGTCGACCGGTATCCGCGCGCCGTCGTGGCCGAGAGCCTCGACAAGCTCAAGGACCTCGGGTTCGCGTACTCCACGCAGGCCGGGCTCACCATCTCGATCGCCGACGTCAAGACGCCGCGCGACAAGATCCCGCTGCTGGAGCGGTTCGAGAACGAGGCCGACAAGGTCGAGCAGCAGTTCGACCGGGGTGTCATCACCGACGACGAGCGGCGCCAGAAGGAGATCGAGATCTGGACCGAGGCCACCGACCGAGTGCGCGAGGCCATGCAGGCGGAGCTCCAGGCCGAGAAGTTCAACCCGATCGACATGATGGTCGGCTCGGGCGCCCGCGGGAACGTGATGCAGGTCCGCCAGATCGCCGGTATGCGTGGCCTGGTGGCCAACCCGCGCGGTGAGATCATCCCGCGCCCGATCAAGTCCAACTTCCGCGAGGGGCTGTCGGTGCTGGAGTACTTCATCTCCACGCACGGCGCCCGCAAGGGCCTCGCCGACACCGCCCTGCGCACTGCCGACTCGGGATATCTCACGCGCCGGCTGGTCGACGTGGCGCAGGAGCTCATCGTGCGCGACGAGGACTGCGAGACGAACCGCGGCATCTGGGTCGACGACGTCGCCGGCGACGCCGAGCACCTCCGGCTGCTCGAGACGAAGCTCCTCGGTCGGTGCCTGGCCGAGGACGTCAAGCTCGCCGACGGAACCAAGTTGGCTCGCAACACCGAGATCACCGAACAGGAGCTGCGCCAGCTCGCCGCCGACCCCGACGTCACGCGCGTCCGGGTGCGGTCGGTGCTCACGTGCGAGTCCCTCCAGGGCGTGTGCTCGTACTGCTACGGGACGATGCTCGCAACCGGCTCGATGGTCGACCTCGGCGAGGCGATCGGCATCATCGCCGCCCAGTCGATCGGCGAGCCGGGGACGCAGCTGACCATGCGAACGTTCCACACCGGCGGCGTCGCCGGCGAGGACATCACCCACGGTCTGCCGCGCGTCGTCGAGCTGTTCGAGGCGCGCAAGCCCAAGGGTGCCGCCGTGATGGCGGAGAGCTCCGGCGTCGTGCGTCTCGGCGAGAACGAGAAGGGCGAGCGCGTGATCACGGTCATCGGGTCCGACGGGACCGAGGAGGAGCACGTCGTTTCGCGGCGGGCGCACCTCGCGGTCCGCGACGGCCAGGAGGTCGCCGCCGGCGAGCGGCTCGTCGGCGACGAGAAGACCCCGCTCGACCCCAAGGAGATCCTCGAGATCAAGGGCATCCGGGAGACGCAGCAGTACCTCTCCGACGAGGTGCAGAAGGTGTACCGGGAGCAGGGCGTGTCGATCCACGACAAGCACGTCGAGGTGATCGTGCGCCAGATGCTGCGCCGGGTCGCGGTGTCCGAGCCCGGCGACTCGCCGTTCCTGCCCGGCGAGAAGGTCGACGCGCGGCTGTACGCCGACACGAACCGCCGGCTGGTCGAGGAGGGCAAGCAGCCCGCCGAGGGTCGCCCCGAGCTCATGGGGATCACGAAGGCGTCGCTCGCCACGGACTCGTGGCTGTCGGCGGCGTCGTTCCAGGAGACCACCCGCGTGCTCACCGAGGCCGCGATCGAGGGTCGCAGCGACGGCCTCGTCGGGCTCAAGGAGAACGTGATCATCGGGAAGCTCATCCCCGCCGGGACGGGCATGCCGCGGTACCGGGAGATCGAGGCCAACGCGCCCGACTACGAGCCGCTTCCCTTCTACTCGTCCGACGCCGACCTCGCCGACTGGCTGCGTGACACGAGCTCGGCGGGCGGCGACGGCGAAGGCGAAGGCGAAGGCGGGGCCGAGGTGCTCGGCGCGCCGTTCGGGGGCGAGGGCGAGCGCGACCAGTACGGGGGCGCAGGAACCGGCGAGTAGAGTTGCGCGGTTTCCGTTGTCGTCCCGTCATCTCGAGGAACTAGCACGTGCCCACGATCCAGCAGCTCGTCCGCAAGGGTCGCCGGAGCCACACGGCAGCCGGCAAGGCCCCCGCGCTCAGGGGCTCGCCCCAGCGCCGGGGTGTGTGCACGCGCGTCTTCACTCATACGCCGAAGAAGCCGAACTCGGCGCTGCGCAAGGTGGCGCGGGTGCGGTTGACGACGGGGGCCGAGGTCACCGCGTACATCCCTGGTGAGGGCCACAACCTCCAGGAGCACTCGATCGTGCTCGTGCGCGGCGGCCGGGTGAAGGACCTGCCCGGCGTCCGCTACAAGATCGTGCGCGGCGCCCTCGACGCCAGCGGCGTGGGCGGCCGCCGCCAGGCCCGCAGCCGCTACGGCGCGAAAAGGGAAGGCTGACACCGTGCCGCGGAAGGGCCCCGCGCCCCGTCGTGACCTGATGCCCGACCCGGTCTACCGGTCGGTCGTCGTGACCCAGCTCGTCAACAAGCTGCTCCAGCGCGGGAAGAGGTCGCTCGCCGAACGTGTTGTCTATGACGCGCTGGCGGAGATCGAGCGCAAGACCGGCTCTGAGCCGGTGGCGACGGTCAAGCGTGCGGTCGAGAACGTGCGGCCCGCCCTCGAGGTGCGCAGCCGGCGGGTCGGCGGGGCGACCTACCAGGTGCCGGTCGAGGTGAGGCCTCGGCGAGCGACCACGCTGGCGATCCGATGGATCGTCGGGTACGCGCGCCAGCGCCGCGAGAAGACGATGTCCGAGCGGCTGGCGGCCGAGCTGATGGATGCCGGCAACGGGCTCGGCAACGCGATCAAACGGAAAGACGACCTGCAGAAGATGGCCGAATCGAACAAGGCGTTCGCCCACTACCGCTGGTAGCAGCCGGTCCGGCGCCCATTGCACCGGCGCCGGATCCCCGCAAATGACGATTCGGCAACTCCCAAAGGAAGAAATATAAGGAAATGGCCGCGGAACCCAAGGAGATCAGGGGCAAGTCGGGCCCGGTGATCCGGGAGGTTCCCCTCGCGCGCATTCGCAACATCGGGATCATGGCGCACATCGACGCCGGGAAGACGACGACGACAGAGCGGATCCTCTACTACACGGGCCGTACCTACAAGATCGGTGAGGTCCACGAGGGCTCCGCCGTCATGGACTGGATGGCCCAGGAGCAAGAGCGCGGGATCACGATCACGAGCGCGGCCACCACCTGCAAGTGGCGCGACACGTGGATCAACATCATCGACACGCCCGGTCACGTCGACTTCACCGTGGAGGTCGAGCGGTCGCTGCGCGTCCTCGACGGCGCGGTCGCCGTGTTCGACGCCGTCGCCGGCGTCGAGCCGCAAACGGAGACGGTGTGGCGTCAGGCCAACAAGTACGGCGTGCCCCGCATCTGCTTCATCAACAAGATGGATCGCATCGGCGCCGACTACCAGCGCAGCGTCGAGATGATCCGCGACCGCCTCGAGGCGACCGTCGCGCTCACCCAGCTGCCCGTCGGCGCGGAGAGCGACTTCCGCGGCGTCGTCGACCTTCTCTCGATGAAGGCCCTCGTGTGGGAAGACGGCATGGGCGAGCGCTACGAGACGGTCGAGATTCCCGCCGAGCTCAAGGCCGACGCCGAGCACTGGCGCCACGAGCTCGTCGACGTCGTGTCGCACTACGACGATGCCGTCCTCGAGAAGTACGTCGGCGACGAGGAGATCACCGCCGCCGACCTCAAGCGCGGTCTGCGCACGGCGACGATCTCCGGCGGCGTGGTGCCGGTTCTGTGCGGCAGCGCGTTCAAGAACAAGGCCGTGCAGCCGCTGCTCGACGCGATCGTCGACTATCTGCCGAGCCCGCTCGAGGTACCGCCCATCGAGGGCCACGACCCGAAGGCGCTCGAGAAGCTCACTCGCGCTCCCGACGACTCCGAGCCGTTCTCGGCGCTCGCGTACAAGATCATGAGCGATCCGTACGTGGGCAAGCTCACGTACTTCCGCGTCTACTCTGGCAAGCTCGCCGCCGGCAGCCATGTGCTGAACGTCACGAAGGACCGCAAGGAGCGCGTCGGCCGCCTGCTCCAGATGCACGCGAACCACCGGGAGGACAAGCAAGCCGTCTTCACCGGCGACATCGTCGCGGCCGTCGGCCTCAAGCACACCACCACCGGTGACACGCTCAGCGACCCCAACCACCCCATCCTGCTCGAACGGATGGAGTTCCCCGCGCCCGTGATCTCGGTCGCGATCGAGCCCAAGACGAAGGCGGACCAGGACAAACTGGGCAAGGCGCTCGGGGCGCTGTCGGACGAGGACCCCACGTTCCAGGTCCGCACCGACGACGAGACCGGCCAGACGATCATCTCCGGCATGGGCGAGCTGCACCTCGAGGTGCTCGTCGATCGCATGACCCGCGAGTTCAGCGTGTCGGCGAACGTCGGCAAGCCCCAGGTCGCGTACCGCGAGACGATCACCGAGCCCGTCGAGAGGGTCGAGGAGCGCTACGTGCGCCAGACCGGCGGCCGGGGCCAGTACGGGCACGTGATCATCAGCCTCGAGCCCACGGGCCCGGGTGGTGGCTACGCGTTCGTCGACAAGGTCACCGGCGGCGACATCCCCCGCGAGTACATTCCCGCCGTCGACGCCGGCATCCAGGAGGCGATGGAGGGCGGCGTGCTCGCCAGCTACCCGCTGGTCGACATCCGCGCCACCCTGCTCGGCGGCTCGTACCACGAGGTCGACTCGAGCGAGATGGCGTTCAAGATCGCCGGATCGATGGCGTTCAAGAAGGCCGTCCGCCAGGACAAGCCCGTCCTGCTGGAGCCGATCATGGCGGTCGAGGTCGTCACGCCCGACGACTACATGGGCGACGTCATCGGTGACCTGTCGTCGCGGCGGGGCAAGGTCGAGGGAATGGAGCAGCGCGGCAACGCGCAAGTCGTCCGGGCTCACGTGCCGTTGGCGGAGATGTTCGGGTACGCTACCGATCTCCGCTCGCGCACCCAGGGTCGAGCGACCTACACGATGCAGTTCGACTCCTACCAGCAGGTGCCTGGGTCGATCGCTGAAGAGATCATCGCCCGCATTCGCGGCGAGTAACGACAAAGGAAGAAGAGGAGCAAGGGTTAGTCCCATGTCGAAGCAGAAGTTCGAGCGGACGAAGCCGCATCTGAACATCGGGACGATTGGTCACATCGACCACGGGAAGACGACGCTGACTGCGGCGATCACGAAGGTCTTGCACGATCAGGATCCGTCGACGGCGTACACGAGCTTCGATGAGATCGACAAGGCGCCCGAGGAGCGTGAGCGGGGGATCACGATCTCGATCGCGCACGTGGAGTACGAGACGCCGAACCGGCACTACGCGCACGTCGACTGTCCCGGCCACGCCGACTACATCAAGAACATGATCACCGGCGCCGCCCAGATGGACGGGGCGATCCTCGTGGTGGCGGCGACGGACGGGCCGATGCCCCAGACCCGCGAGCACGTGCTGCTGGCGCGCCAGGTCGGCGTGCCGTCGATCGTGGTCGCGCTGAACAAGGCGGACGCCGTCGACGACGAGGAGATCTTGGAGCTGGTCGAGCTCGAGGTGCGGGAGCTGCTGAACGAGTACGAGTTCCCCGGTGACGACACCCCGATCGTCAGGGTCAGCGCGCTGAAGGCGCTGGAGGGCGACGAGTCGTGGACGGCCAAGATCCTCGAGTTGATGGAGGCGGTCGACACCTACATCCCGGAGCCGACCCGGGACGTCGACAAGCCCTTCCTCATGCCGATCGAAGACGTGTTCTCGATCACCGGCCGCGGCACCGTGGTGACCGGCCGGGTGGACCGCGGCGTCATCCACGTCAACGACGAGGTCGAGATCGTCGGGATCAAGCCCACAACCAAGACCGTGTGCACCGGGGTGGAGATGTTCCGCAAGCTCCTCGACGAGGGGCGCGCCGGCGACAACATCGGCGTGCTGCTCCGCGGCACCAAGAAGGAGGACGTGGAGCGGGGGCAGGTGCTGGCCAAGCCGGGCTCGATCACGCCGCACACGAACTTCTCGGCCCAGGTGTACGTGCTGACGAAGGACGAAGGCGGACGCCACACCCCGTTCTTCAGTAACTACCGGCCGCAGTTCTACTTCCGGACCACCGACATCACCGGCAGCATCGCCCTGCCCGAAGGGGTGGAGATGGTGATGCCGGGCGACAACACCGAGATGGTCGTCGAGCTGATCGCCCCCATCGCCATGGAAGAGGGCCTGCGCTTCGCCATCCGCGAAGGCGGCCGCACCGTCGGCGCCGGCCGCGTCACCAAGATCAACAAGTAGAGACGGGCCGGGACGGACGGGACGCGCACATGGCGGACGCGAAAGGGCAGAAGATCCGGATCCGGCTCAAGGCCTACGACCACGAGATCATCGACCAGTCGACGAAGAAGATCGTCGAGACGGTCGTGCGGACTCAGGCCAAGGTACGTGGCCCGGTGCCGCTCCCGACCGAGGTGCGACGCTTCTGCGTGATCCGGTCACCGCACGTCGACAAGGACTCGCGCGAGCACTTCGAGATGCGCGTCCATAAGCGCCTCATCGACATCGTCGAGCCCACGTCGAAGACCGTCGAGTCGCTCCAGCGCCTCGACCTCCCCGCCGGCGTCGACATCGAGATCAAGATCCAGCAGGTCTGACATCGTCGGGCAGTGGGCGCTTCGACGCTCAGCCCCGAGAGCCAGTAGTATTTCTGGGCTTTCGCCGTGTGGGATGGGTGGCCCGGCGGCGGCGCTCGTCCGGAAATTCTCGCCAACCGACGTCTGCGCAGGCTGCGCCCCGGCGCAGGACCGTGCAGCACAACCGAGCTCGCTCCGCCGGCTCCGGCCGGGGGAGCGTTCGCGTGAAGGCAGATCACATATCAACACGACGCTGAGGGACCCACGTCATGGCCAGCAAGGGCATTCTCGGGCGCAAGCTCGGCATGACACAGGTCTGGGACGCCGACAACCGGGTCGTGCCGGTGACGGTGATCCAGGCCGGCCCTTGTCGCGTCGTGCAGCTGAAGACGCCCGAGCGTGATGGCTACGCGGCAGTGCAGCTGGCGTTCGGGGACGTCAAGCCAGCTCGCCTCACCAAGCCCGCGCTCGGCCATCTGAAGACGGCCGATGCCGGCCCCGCCCGGCACCTTGCCGAGTTGCGGGTTGACGACCTCGAGGGGTTCGAGATCGGGCAGACGCTCGCGGCCGACGTGTTCGAGGCCGGCGAGCGCGTCGACGTCACCGGCATCAGCAAGGGCAAGGGCTTCACCGGCGTCATGAAGCGGCACAACTTCCACGGGCAGGGCGCGAGCCACGGCGACCACAAGAAGCACCGCGCTCCCGGCGCGATCGGTGCCTGCGCGACGCCCGCCCGCGTGTTCAAGGGCATGGGCATGCCCGGCCAGCACGGCGCCGGGCGCGTCACCACCCTCAATCTCGAGGTCGTGGAAGGCGACCCCGATCGCGGCCTGCTCCTCCTCAAGGGATCGGTACCGGGCCCGACCGGCAGCGTCGTCTTCGTACGCGACGCGGTGAAGAGCAACGCCGGTAGGAAACGAGTGGAGCAATGAAGGTCGACGTGACGACTGTCCACGGGGCCAAGACCGGCAGCGTCGACCTGCCCGACGCCATGTTCGCCATCACGCCCAACCGCTCCGTGCTCCATCAGGTCGTCAACGCGCAGCTCGCGGCCGCGCGGTCGGGCACACACAGCACCAAGAACCGCGCCGCGGTCAAGGGCGGCGGGGCCAAGCCGTGGCGGCAGAAGGGCACGGGCCGCGCCCGGCACGGCTCGATCCGGTCGCCGCAGTGGCGAGGCGGCGGCGTCGCGCACGGACCCGTCCCCCGCAACCATGCGCAGCGCACGCCGAAGAAGATGATCAAGCTCGCACTGCACTCGGCGTTGTCCGACCGCGCCGCCGACCGGCGCGTGATGGTCGTCGACGACTGGGGCATCGACGAGCCCAGCACCAAGCGGGCCGTCGAGATCCTCGAAGAGCTCGAGCTTCGCAAGAAGGGGGAGCGCGACCCGCGCGTCCTGCTCGTCCTCGACCGCGGCGAGGCCGCGACGTGGAAGTCGTTCCGCAACCTCGGACCTCGCGTGCGGATCGTGCTCCCCGACGAGCTCAACGCCTACGACGTGCTCGTCGCCGACTGGCTCGTGTTCAGCCAGCCGACGCTCGACGCCTTCCTGAAGCGAGGGGGCGAGCAATGACAACGCGCAACCCCCGCGACATCATCATCCGCCCAGTCGTATCGGAGAAGTCGTACGCCGCCTACGACGCCAACGTGTACACGTTCCTCGTCGCGCCCGACGCAAACAAGATCGAGATCAAGCAGGCGGTCGAATCGATCTTCGGTGTGAAGGTCACGAACGTCAACACGCTCAATCGCAGCGGCAAGCGTAAGCGCAACCGCCGCACCGGCGACTGGGGCCAGCGCGCCGCGCAGCGCCGGGCCATCGTGTCGTTGGCCGAGGGCGACACCATCGACATCTTCGGGAGCTGACGATGCCGATCCGCAAACGCAAGCCGACCAGCCCGGGCCGCCGGTTCCAGACCGTCTCCGACTTCTCCGAGATCACCAAGGAGCGGCCGGAGAAGTCGCTCGTCAAGCCGAAGAAGCGTTCCTCTGGCCGCAACGTGTACGGCCGCACGACCTCGCGTCATCGCGGCGGCGGCCACAAGCAGAAGTACCGCGTGGTCGACTTCCGGCGCGACAAGGACGGGGTTCCCGCCAAGGTTGCCGCCATCGAGTACGACCCGAACCGCAACGCGCGCATCGCGCTGTTGCACTACCGCGACGGCGAGAAGCGCTACATCCTCGCGCCCCTCGGCGCCGCCGTCGGCGACGTGCTCAACAGCGGGCAGGGATCGGAGATCCGACCCGGGAACGCGCTGCCGCTGCGCTACATCCCGGTCGGTACGACCGTGCACAACATCGAGCTCAAGCCGGGCGCGGGCGCGAAGCTCGCACGTGGCGCCGGTGCCGCCGTACAGCTGGTGGCCAAGGAAGGCAACTTCGCCACGCTGCGGCTCCCGTCAACCGAGATGCGCCGGGTCGCGATCGACTGTCGCGCCACCGTCGGGCAGGTCGGCAACGTCGAAGCAGGCCTCGTCGATCTCGGCAAGGCGGGGCGGAAGCGCTGGAAGGGGCGCCGGCCGCACACCCGTGGTGTCGCCATGAACCCCGTCGACCACCCGCTCGGCGGTGGTGAAGGCAAGAGCTCGGGCGGGCGGCACCCGGTCACGCCCTGGGGTAAGCCCGAGGGCCGCACGCGCCGCAAGGGCAAGCCGTCCGACAAGTTGATCATCCGCCGCCGGCGCCGTCGCCGCGGGGGCAGGAGGTAGACGATGCCGCGCAGCCTGAAGAAGGGCCCGTTCGTCGACGACCACCTGCGCGTCAAGGTCGAGGCGATGAACGCCTCGGGTGACCGGAAGGTCATCAAGACGTGGTCGCGCCGGTCGACGGTCACCCCAGAGATGGTCGGCCACACGATCGCCGTGCACGACGGCCGCAAGCACGTGCCGATCTACATCACCGAGGCGATGGTGGGCCACAAACTCGGCGAGTTCGCCCCGACCCGCACTTTCCGTGTCCATGCCGGCCAAGAGCGGTCGGCCCGGAGATAGCCGCCATGCCCGAGACCCGCGCCTCCATTCGCTATCTGCGCACCTCGCCCCCCAAGGTCCGGGAAGTGCTGGGGCTGATTCGCGGCCGCGAGATCGACGACGCGCGGGAACGGCTCCGGTTCTGCGAACGGGGCCCGGCCGGTGACGTGCTCAAGCTGCTCGACTCGGCGGTGGCGAACGCCGAGAGCAACCAGAACGTCCCGGGGGACGAGTTGTTCGTGTCGCGGGCATACGCGGACGAGGGGCCGACGTTGAAGCGTTGGCGTCCCCGAGCTCGCGGGCGCGGCACTCGGATCCGGAAGCGGACCTCGCACGTGACGATCGTCGTGGCGCGCTATTCGGACGACGAGCTCGAGCGTCGCCGGCGCCGGGAGGCGAGCGAGCCGCGCCGCCTGCGGCGTCCGACGCGGCGGCGCCGCATCCGCCGCCAAGCGGAAGAGGTCGAGGAGCTCGAAGGCGTCGAGGAGCACGACCACGAGCACGAGGACCTGGGGGAGGACGTCGCGGAAGGCGGCGCGCTCCCGGACGTTCCCGACGTGGACGACGTCGAAGAGGTCGAGCCCGAGCCGGCGAAGAAGACGCCGGCCAAGAAGAAGGCACCTGCAACCAAGAAGCCGACGAAGAAGGCGACGACCGCCAAGAAGCCGACCGCCAAGAAAGGCGGAGCTCCGACCAAGAGCACCAAGAAGACGACGAAGAAGAAGGAAAGCTGATGGGTCAGAAGGTCAACCCCTACGGGTTCCGGCTCGGCATCACCACCGACTGGAAGTCGCGCTGGTTCGCCGACAAGCAGGAGTACGAGGAGTCGCTGATCGAGGACTGGAAGATCCGCGACTACCTCCGTCGTGAGCTTCCGCACGCGGCGGTCAGCCGGGTCGAGATCGAGCGGACCCGTGATCGCCTCCGCGTCGACGTCTATACGGCGCGGCCCGGAATCGTGATCGGCCGCCGAGGCGCGGAAGCAGACCGGCTGCGCGCCGGCCTGCTGAAGATCACGGGCAACCCGAAGATCCACTTCAACATCCAGGAGATCAAGCAGCCCGAACTGGACGCGACGCTCATCGCCCAGGGGGTCGCCGACCAGCTCGCCGGCAGGGTCTCGTTCCGGCGCGCCATGAAGCGCGCTGTGCAGACGGCGACGAAGGCGGGTGGGCAGGGCATCCGCGTGCAGTGCGGCGGCCGGCTCGGCGGCGCCGAGATGAGTCGGAAGGAGTGGTACCGCGAAGGACGCGTGCCGCTCCACACGCTGCGTGCCGACATCGACTACGGCCAGGCCGAGGCGCGCACCACCTTCGGGCGCATCGGCGTGAAGGTCTGGATCTACAAGGGCGACATCCTGCCGTACAAGTCGGCGGCGGAGGACAAGATCGCCAAGGAAGCGGCGATGGCCGTCGGCGAGACCGCAGGGCAGGCGCCGAGCGGGCGCCGCGTCATCAGCGCCGGCGGCGGGCGACGCCGTCCCGCCGAGGAAGCCGTGCCCGTTGAGACCGCGCCCGACGAGGAGGCGCCGGCCGAAGAGGCCACGCCGCTGGTCAAGGAGGCGGATCCCGCGCTCGAGGCGCTGCTCGCCGAGGAAGAGGAGATCGAGCGCCGCACCCGGCGCGAGCACCACGAGACGCCGAAGTTCCACGGCGACGAGGAGTAGGGCGCGGCGACGGCGGCTTTGCCGACCATCGCCGCAAAGCCGGAGCTTGCGACGGCGACAAAGGAGAGAGCGAACGATGCTCATGCCGAAGAAGGTCCGCCATCGCAAGGCCCAACGCGGTCGCATGTCGGGGATCGCGAAGGGTGGCACGCGCGTGCACTTCGGCGACTACGGCATCCAGGCGCTGGAGCCCGGGTGGATCACCAACCGCCAGATCGAAGCGGCCCGTATCGCCATGACGCGTCAGATCAAGCGTGGCGGCAAGGTGTGGATCACCATCTTTCCTGACAAGCCGGTCACGCAGAAGCCGGCCGAGACCCGCATGGGCTCCGGGAAGGGCAACCCCGAGCACTGGGTCGCGGTCGTGAAGCCGGGCCGGGTGATGTTCGAGCTGTCGGGGGTCCCCGAGAACGTCGCGCGCGAGGCCATGCGCCTCGCGATGCACAAGCTGCCGATCAAGACGCGCTTCGTGCTGCGCACGGAGGAGGCATGAGGAGTCGAGAACGATGACCAGCGCGAAAGAGCTCGCCGAGCTCACCGACGTCGAGCTCGAGCACCGGCTGGGCGAGGCGAAGGAGGAGCTGTTCAACCTGCGGTTCCAGAACGCGACCGGACAGCTCGACAACACCGCGCGCCTCGGGCAGATCCGCAAGGACATCGCCCGCATCGAGACGCTGCTGCGCGCACGCGAGATCGCCGCCGCCGAGTCGATCACGGCGGAGCAGGGAGCCGAGAATGCCTGACGCAACCGAAGAGCGGCGCAACCAGCGCAAGGTGCGGGAAGGCACCGTCGTGTCGACCAAGATGGACAAGACCGTCGTGGTCGCCGTGACCGACCGCGTCCGCCATCGTCGCTACGGCAAGACCCTCGCCCGCACGACGCGGCTGTTCGCCCACGACGAGGCGAACGACGCGCGCGAGGGCGACCGCGTTCGTTTGCAGGAGACCCGCCCCCTGTCGCGCCGGAAGCACTGGCGGGTCGTGGAAGTCCTCGAGAGGGCGAAGTGATCCAGCAGGAGAGCCGGCTCAAGGTGGCGGACAACACGGGTGCCCGTGAGGTCCTGTGCATCAAGGTCCTCGGTGGCACCCGGCGGCGCTACGCGGGCATCGGAGACATCTTCGTCGCGACCGTCAAGGACGCCAACCCGGGCGCGCCGGTGAAGAAAGGCGAGGTCGTGAAGTGCGTCGTCGTGCGGACCAAGAAGGAGCGCCGCCGCCCCGACGGCAGCTACATCCGGTTCGACGAGAACGCCGCCGTGCTGATCAACGACCAGCTCCAGCCGCGCGGGACCCGCATCTTCGGGCCCGTCGGCCGGGAGCTGCGTGACCGCCGCTTCATGCGCATCGTCTCCCTGGCACCGGAGGTCCTCTGATGAAGACGAAAGCCACGAAGGACAGGATGAAGCTCCGCAAAGGCGACCGCGTTCGCGTCTTGAAGGGCAAGGACGTCGGGAAGGAAGGCGAGATCACGCGCGTCCTGACCGACTCGAACCGCGTGATCGTGGACGGCGTGAACGTGGCAAAGAAGCACCAACGCCAGACCCGGGCGACGATGCAGGCCGGCATCATCGACAAGGACATGCCCGTGGACGCCTCGAACGTCGCGATCCTGTGCGACAAGTGCGGCCCGACGCGCGTGGGGTACCGCATCGACGCCAACGGCAAAAAGACCCGGATCTGCAAGAAGTGTGAGGGCGACCTCTGATGGCCCAGGCAATCCGCGAGGCGCCGCGCCTCAAGCAGCGCTACGAGACCGAGGTGCGCCCCCAGCTCCAGCGCGAGCTCGGCTTGCGCAACACGATGGAGGTGCCGCGGCTCGAGAAGATCGTCATCAACTGCGGCGTCGGGTTGGCAACGCAACAGCCGTCGCTCCTCGACGGCGCGGTGGCCGACCTCACCGTGATCACGGGTCAGAAACCGCTGGTCACGAGGGCCAAGAAGTCGATCGCCGGGTTCAAGCTGCGGGCGGGGAACCCGATCGGCGCCAAGGTGACGCTGCGCGGCGCCCGGATGTGGGAGTTCTACGACCGGCTGGTGAGCCTGGCGATCCCCCGCATCCGCGACTTCCGCGGCATGGACCTGCACGCCTTCGACGGGCGCGGCAACTACACGTTCGGCGTCACGGAACAGCTGATCTTCCCGGAGATCGACTACGACAAGATCGACGCCGTCCGGGGCATGGACATCACGATCGTCACGACCGCGAGAAACGACGACGAGGGCCGCGCGCTGCTGGCCGCGCTCGGCTTTCCGTTCCGTCGCCAGAGCGAAAGCCAGGGGTGACCATTGGCGAAGAAAGCATTGATCCAGAAGCAGCAACGGAAGCCGAAGTTCAAGGTGCGGGCTTACACGCGTTGTCGCCGATGTGGCCGGGCGCGGGCTGTGTATCGCCGCTTTGGGCTGTGCCGCATCTGCCTGCGCGACATGGCGCACAACGGCGAGGTCCCGGGCGTCGGCAAGGCGTCCTGGTGAGGAGGTGAGCGGATGACGATGACCGATCCCATCGCCGACATGCTCACGCGCATCAGGAACGCCAACGTCGCGTTCCATGACGAGGTCGTGATGCCGTCCTCGAAGGTAAAAGTGGCGCTGGCCAAGATCCTCGAGCGTGAGGGCTACATCTCCGGGTCGAGCGTCGAGGACGACTCGGCGCGGCCGGGCCGGCGGCTGCACATCCAGATGAAGTACACCCCCGAACGGGAGCGCACGATCTCGGGGCTGAAGCGCGTGTCGAAGCCGGGACTGCGTGTCTACACACGCGCCGACAAGGTGCCGCGCGTGCTCGGCGGCATGGGCATCGCCATCCTGTCCACCAATCAGGGCCTGATGACCGACCGCGAGGCGCGCGAGCGCCACGTCGGCGGCGAGGTCCTCTGTCAGGTCTGGTAACGGAGGCCACGGTGTCGCGCGTCGGCAAGGAGCCGATCTCCATTCCCTCCGGGGTCGAGGTGAGCCTCGAAGGCCGTCGGGTCGTGGTGAAGGGCCCGAACGGCACGCTCGAGCACACCGCGCCCGCGACGATCACGGTCAAGCGGGAAGACGACCAGATCGTCGTCACGCGGCCTGACGACGAGCGCGAGAACCGGGCTCTGCACGGGCTCACGCGGTCGCTCGTCAACAACATGGTGATCGGCGTGTCACAGGGGTACACCCGGGAACTCGAGATCGTCGGGGTCGGCTACCGCGTCCAGGCCCGCGGGCCTTCGAAGCTGGAGCTCCAGGTGGGCTTCTCGCACCCGGTGCCGTTCGAGGCTCCCGAAGGCGTGACCTTCGAGGTGCCGCAGCCGACACGCATCGTCGTCAAGGGCGCCGACAAGCAGCTCGTCGGTCAGGTCGCCGCCGACCTCCGCAAGTGCCGCCCGCCCGAGCCGTACAAGGGCAAGGGCATCCGGTACGCCGACGAGTACGTGCACCGCAAGGCCGGGAAGTCCGCGAAATGACGAATAGCAAACGTGAAGGCCGCATCCGGCGCCACCGCCGGGTGCGCAAGAAGATCCGGGGCACGCCCGATCGACCGCGTCTAGCGGTGTTCCGTTCGACGCGCCACATGTACGCGCAGGTGATCGACGACGTGCACGGTCGTACGCTGGCGACGGCGTCGACAACCGAGGCCGACTTGCGCTCCGGGCGGGCGGGGACTGTCGAGGCCGCCAAAGCGGTCGGTCAGCTCGTGGGCGAGCGGGCCAAGGCCGTCGGGATCTCGACCGTCGTCTTCGACCGGGGCGGGTTCAAGTTCCACGGCCGGGTCGCAGGCTTGGCCGACGGCGCACGCGAAGCAGGACTGGAGCTCTGATGGCGGAAGGGCAATACGAAGAGCGAGTGATCGCGATCAACCGGGTCGCCAAGGTGGTGAAGGGCGGCCGGCGGTTCTCGTTCACCGCGCTCGTCGTCGTCGGCGACAGCAGCGGCAACGTCGGCCTCGGGTACGGGAAGGCCAAAGAGGTGCCGGCCGCCATCCAGAAGGGGATGGAAGAGGCGCGCAAGAACCTGTTCCCCGTCGCGCTGGCCGGGACCACGATCACCCACCAGGTCATCGGTGAGCACGACGCGGCGCGTGTGCTGCTCAAGCCAGCCGCGCCCGGTACCGGCGTGATCGCAGGCGGCGCGGCGCGAGCAATCCTCGAGGCGGCCGGCGTGCAGGACGTGCTGGCCAAGTCGCTCGGCTCGGCGAACGCGATCAACGTCTCCCGGGCAACGATCTCCGGGCTGCAGTCGCTGCGCCGGCCGGACGAGGTCGCCCAGCTGCGCGGGAAGTCGCCCGAAGAGGTGTCGTCGGCCGGGATGCTGCGCGCCTATCGGGAGCGCGCGCAGCCCAAGGTCGAACCGACGGAGGTCGCGTGATGGCCACACTGCGGATCACCCAGGTGCGGTCGGCGATCGGGGTCAAGCCCAAACAGCGTGGGACGCTGCGCGCCCTCGGCCTGCGCCGCATCAACGACACCGTCGAGCAACCCGACCGCCCCGAGATCCGCGGGATGCTCGGTACGGTCCCGCATCTGGTGAAAGTGGAAGAGGCATGACGATCAAGCCCCACGACCTCCATCCGCCGCCGGGCGCGCGCACGCGCCGCCGGCGGCCCGGCCGCGGCATCGCCGGGAAGGGCGGCAAGACAGCTGGCCGGGGTATGAAGGGACAGGGCGCACGCGACACCGTGAAGCCCGGCTTCGAGGGCGGGCAGACGCCGCTCACACGGCGCGTTCCGAAGGCCAAGGGCTTCAAGAACCCGTTCCGCGTCGAGTACGCGGTCGTGAACCTCGACACGCTCGACACGTTCGACGCCGGCACCGACGTCGACCCGGGTGTGCTGCGCTCGCGTGGCCTCGTCGCCAAACAGGGGCTCGTCAAGGTCCTCGGGCGCGGGCAGCTCACCAAGGCGCTCACCGTCCGCGCCCACGCGTTCTCGGACGCCGCGACACGCGCGATCGAGGCCGCGGGAGGGCGCACCGAGCGCCTTCCGCTTCCGTTCCGCCGCCGTCCCCCCGCCAAGGGGAACGCCCTGACCAACCGGTAAGCTCAGGCTTCACCGACGCCAGAGGAGGTCGCGCCCCCCCATGCTCTCCCGCCTGCGGAACATGTTCCGGGTGCCCGACCTGCGCAACAAGATCCTCTTCACGCTGGTCATCATCGGGGTCTACCGCCTCGGCGCCCACCTTCCGGTCCCGTACATCGACTTCAACGCGATCAAGGACCTCCAGAACCAGTCGCAGAACACCGGGGTTGTCGGGTTCCTGGACCTGTTCTCGGGCGGAGCGATCACGAACGTCGCGATCTTCTTCCTCGGGATCATGCCGTACATCACGGCGTCGATCATCATGCAGCTGCTCGGGGTCGTGATCCCAAAGCTCGAGGAGTGGCAGAACGAAGGCCAGGTCGGCCAGAAGAAGATCACCCAATGGACCCGTTATCTCACGGTCGCGCTCGCGCTCGTGCAGTCGACGGGGTTCGTGTTCGCGCTGCACCAGGGCAAGAGCGGCCTTCTCGGGTTCGCCGGATTCCAGGGCCGTGACCTCATTCCCGGCTTCAACGCTCCCAGGGCGGCGCTCATCGTGCTCACTTGGACCGCCGGCACCGCCCTGATCATGTGGCTGGGCGAGCTCATCACCCAGCGCGGCATCGGTAACGGCATGTCGATCCTGATCTTCGCGTCGGTCGTGTCGCGGCTCCCCGCCCAGGGTTCGGCGATCTACAGCGAGGGGAGCCAGTTCCAGTTCTTCACGATCCTTCTGATCGGCATCGCGATGATCGTCGGGATCGTGTTCGTCGAGTCGGGACAGCGCCGCATCCCGGTCCAATTCGCGAAACGCGTAGTTGGGCGAAGGATGTACGGCGGGCAGAGCACCTACATACCGCTGAAGGTCAACCAGTCGGGTGTGATCCCGGTGATCTTCGCCAGCTCGATCCTGTCGTTCCCGGCGCTGATTGCTACAGCCACGCCGTGGAAGGGGCTGCAGGAGTTCATCAACGACAACCTCATCCAGCGCCAGAGCTGGTTCTACATCGGTCTGTACACGCTTCTCATCATCTTCTTCGCGTACTTCTACACGGCGATCGCGTTCAACCCCGCGCAGCAGGCCGACATCATTCGCAAGCAGGGTGGGTTCATTCCCGGGATCCGGCCCGGCCCACCCACGGAGCGGTACCTGGCGAAGACACTGAACCGCATCACCCTGCCTGGCTCGTTGTTCCTCGCAGGCATCGCCATCGCGCCGTTGTTGGTGTTCGCGTTGTGGGACATTCGCCAATTTCCGTTCGGCGGTACCGCGCTGCTCATCACCGTTGGCGTCGCCCTCGAGACGATGAAACAGATCGACAGCCAGTTGATGATGCGCAACTACGAGGGCTTCCTCACCTAGTAGGGACGCGCCCATGAGTCGAGGTCCCCGCTTGATCCTCCTCGGCAAGCAGGGAGCCGGGAAGGGAACGCAGGCCGCTCGCCTTGCCGAGCGCTACGGCATCGCGCACATCGCCACGGGCGACCTCTTCCGAGCCGCGGCCGCGGCGGGGACGCCGGCCGGGCGCGAGGCCGAGGAGTACATGAACCGTGGCGACCTCGTGCCCGACGACCTCACGCTCAGGATCGTGGAGGAGCGCTTCGCCGAAGACGGGCTCATCGACCAGGGATTCGTCCTCGACGGCTTCCCGCGCACCCTGCCGCAAGCGGAGAAGCTCGAGGAGGTCCTCGACAGTCACCCGCTCGACCTCGTGATCAACATCGAAGTCCCCACCGAGATCGTGCTCGACCGGATCGCCGGACGCCGGGTGTGCGAAAACTGCGGGACGACCTACCACGTGAGCGCGCCACCGAAGGACGACTGGACGTGCGACGTGTGCGGTGGGCGGGTCGTGCAGCGAGAGGACGACACCGAGGAAGCCGTCATGCGCCGGCTCGAGCTCTACGAGAAGGAGACCGTCCCGATCATCGACTTTTACCGAAAGCTCGGAAAGCTCGTGGTGGTCGACGGAACAGGCGACAGCGACGACGTGTTCGCGCGACTGGTGGAACAGGTCGAACAGAGAGTGCAGCCGCAGCAGACATGATCACGCGCAAGTCCCGGGAGCAGATCGCGCTCATGCGCAAGGCGGGGAGAGTGGTCGCCGAGATGCACGAGGTGTGCATACGCGCCGCCAAACCCGGAGCGACCACGGCTGATATCGACGAGGCGGCCCGCGACGTGCTCGACCGCCGTGGAGCACGCTCGAATTTCCTGGGGTACGGGAACCCGCCCTTCCCAGGTGTCGTGTGCACATCACCCAACGAGGTCATCGTCCACGGGATCCCGAGCAAGAAGGTCGTGCTGCAGGAGGGCGACATCCTGTCCATCGACTGCGGGGCGATAATCGAAGGCTGGCACGCGGACGCCGCCGTCACCGTTCCCGTCGGTGAGATCGCCAAGGAGTCGCAGCGTCTTCTCGAGGTCACCCGCGCCTCGCTCGATGCCGCCATCGAGCACGTCACGGCGGCGAACCGCCTGGGCGACATCGGCGCCGCCGTCGAGAGTGTCGCCGAAGGCGCGGGGTTCTCCGTGGTGCGCGAATACGTCGGGCACGGGATCGGGACGGCGATGCACGAGGAGCCCCAGATCCCCAACTACGGGCCGCCGGGCCGGGGCCTCCGGCTCAAGGAGGGCATGGTCCTCGCAATCGAGCCGATGGTGAACGCCGGCGGGCGCGAGACCGAGCTCCTGGCCGACGGCTGGACGGTCGTGACCAAGGATCGGCGCCGATCGGCGCACTTCGAGCACACGATCGCGGTGTCTACGAACGGCCCGGAGGTGCTCACGCTGCCCTGATGATGGGGGCCTTTCCGTCCGGTCGACGGCGATTGCGCAGCTGATCCGGCGGATCCTCAACGGTTCTCAGGTTCGGGTACACTTACCAATCGCCCCAATGGTGCGCCTGGTTCGTTTGGCGCGCCTGACCCCCCGAGTCCCGTAGGCGGTGGAAGCCCTGGCCAAGCCCAAAGACGACACGATCCTGGTGGAAGGCACGGTGGTCGAGCCGTTGCCCAACGCCATGTTCCGCGTCGAGCTCGAGAACGGGCACAAGGTGCTGGCACACATCTCCGGGAAGATGCGGATGCACTACATCCGGATCCTCCCCGGCGATCGCGTGCAGGTGGAGCTGACCCCCTACGACCTCGGTCGGGGCCGCATCACGTATCGCTACAAGTAGCACGAGGCACGAGCAGGAACGCGTGAAGGTTCGTCCGTCAGTCAAGAGGATGTGCGAGAAGTGCAAGGTGATCCGCCGCCACGGCACCGTGCGGGTCATCTGCAGCAACCCGCGCCACAAGCAGAGGCAAGGCTAGGAGCGCAATGGCCCGCATCGCCGGCGTCGACATCCCCCGCGAGAAGCGGCTCGAGGTATCGCTGACCTACATCTTCGGCATCGGCCGTACGAACGCTCGCACGTGCGCGCTGGCGACAGACATCTCCCCGGACACGCGGGTCCGTGACCTCACCGACGAAGAGGTCGCCAAGCTCCGGACCTTCATCGACCAGAACTTCAAGGTCGAGGGTGATCTGCGCCGCGAGGTGTCGCAGAACATCAAGCGCAAGATCGAGATCGGGTCGTACGAGGGCATTCGCCACCGGCGTGGCCTCCCCGTGCACGGTCAGCGCACGCGCACGAACGCGCGCACCCGCAAGGGCCCCAAGAAGACCGTGGCCGGGAAGAAGCGAGCACGGAAGTAGGACGGGGAAGGAATGGCGAAGCCAGCAGCGGGAGGACGACGGCCCCGTCGGCGCGAGCGCAAGAACATCGCGTACGGCACGGCACACATCAAGTCGTCGTTCAACAACACGATCATCACGATCGCCGACCAGGAAGGGAACGTGATCGCGTGGGCGTCGGCCGGCAATGTTGGCTTCAAAGGCTCACGCAAATCGACGCCGTACGCCGCCCAGCAGGCCGCAGAGACGGCGGCGCGCCGCGCGATGGAGCACGGTGTCCGCAGGGTCGACGTGGTCGTGAAAGGCCCAGGGTCGGGTCGTGAGACGGCCATCCGTTCGATCCAGAACGTCGGCATCGAGGTCGCTGGCATCAAGGACGTGACGCCGATCCCGCACAACGGCTGCCGTCCGCCGAAGCGGAGGCGCGTCTGATGGCGCGCTACACCGGACCGGTCTGCAAGCTCTGCCGGCGCGAGCGCATGAAGCTGTTCCTCAAAGGACCGAAGTGCGACACGATGAAGTGCCCGGTCGAGCGCAAGCCGTACCCGCCGGGCCAGCACGGGCGCGGCCGCATCCGGGAGAGCGAGTATCTGCTCCAGCTGCGAGAGAAGCAGAAGGCCCGCCGGATCTACGGGCTCCTCGAACGTCAGTTCCGGAACGTGTACGAGGAAGCCAACCGGCGCGGCGGCATCACGGGCGAGACCCTGCTCCAGCTGCTCGAGTTGCGGCTCGACAACGTCGTGTACCGCGCCAACTTCGCCGCCAGCCGCAACCAGGCCCGCCAGTTCGTCAGACACGGCCACGTCACCGTGAACGGCGAGCGCGTGACGATTCCGTCGCACGAGCTCCGCAAGGACGACGTCGTCGAGATCCATCCGAGCTCACGCAAGATGATCGTTCTGCGACACAACCTCGACATCCTCGATCGGGCCGTGCCTGCATGGCTCGAGGTGAACAGCGCCGATTTCAAGGCCACTGTTCGGGACCTGCCTTTGCGCGAGCAGATCGACGTGCCTGTGCGTGAGCAGCTGATCGTCGAGCTCTACTCCAAGTGACCCCAGACCCCCACCCCGACCCGAAGAAGTGAGACTGCCATGCTGATCATCCAGCGACCCGAAGTCGAAGCCGCCGAGCCCGAGGGGAACGTCCAGTCGTTCACGATCTCGCCGCTCGAGCCCGGCTTCGGTCACACCCTCGGAAACTGCCTTCGCCGCACGCTGCTGTCGTCGATCCCGGGCGCGGCCGTGAGCCAGGTCCGGTTCGACGAGGCGCTGCACGAGTTCGACGTGATCCCAGGGGTGAAGGAGGACGTCACCGACCTCATCCTGAACCTCAAGGACCTCGTGCTCCGGTGCGAGTCGGAGGAGCCCGTCACCCTGCGGCTCGACAAGCGCGGGCCGGGCGACGTCACCGCCGGCGACATCCAGACGACCGCCGACGTCGAGGTCCTCAACCCCGAGCTGCACCTCGCGACCATCAACCAGCGGGGCCGGCTCGCGTTCGACCTGACCGTCGAGCAGGGGCGCGGCTACCTGTCGGCGGAGCGGAACAAGCGCACGTCGACGATCGGCGTGATCCCCGTCGACGCGATCTTCTCGCCCGTCCGCCGGGTCGCGTTCTCGGTCGAGCCGACGCGCGTCGAGCAGGCGACGAACTACGACAAGCTCACGCTCGAAGTCGAGACCGACGGATCGATCTCGCCCCGGGACGCGCTGGCGTCGGCAGGCGAGACGCTGCGCAACCTCGTCAGCCTCGTCGCCGACCTGTCGTCGCAGCCCAAGGGGCTCGAGCTGGGCGAGGTGTCGCCGATCACGGCGGCGTCGCCCGACCTCGAGCTGCCCATAGAAGAGCTCGACCTGTCGGAGCGTCCCCGCAACTGTCTGAAGCGGGCCCGCGTCGACACGATCGGCCAGCTCGTGCAGAAGTCGGAGGACGACCTCCTCGCGATCACCAACTTCGGCTCGAAGTCGCTCGAAGAGGTCCTCCAGAAGCTCGACGAGCGCGGGCTGTCGCTGCGGGTGAAGGAGTAGAGGAGTTCCACCATGCCGGCGCCGCGCAAGGGCCCGCGCCTCGGCTCGGGTCCCGCCCACGAGAAGCAGCTGCTGGCGAACCTCGCCGCGCATTTGTTCGAGGCGGGCGCGATCACGACGACCGTGGCCAAGGCGAAGGCGCTACGCCCGTACGCGGAGCGGCTGATCACGAAGGCGAAGAAGGGCGGGGTGCACCAGCACCGCATCGTCGTCGCCCGCATGCACGACAAGCAGGCCGCCCACAAGCTGTTCGATGAGATCGCGCCGCGGTACTCCGACCGCAACGGCGGCTACCTGCGCATCCTGAAGCTCGGCCCCCGCCCCGGCGACCGCGCCCCGATGGCACGAGTCGAGTTGGTCTGACGCGCGCTTTCGTTTTGGCGTCGCACAACCCGAATAATCCGGGTCCTGCGACGCCAAAATCCTGATGCGCGTCAAGCTCGTCGTGGCGTACGACGGCACCGGCTTTCACGGCTGGGCCGATCAGCCCACGGTGCGCACGGTCGAAGGGGTGCTCGCCCGCGCGCTCGAACGGATCCTGCGCCATCGGCCCGAGAACCTGAGGTGCACCGGTCGCACCGACGCCGGTGTGCATGCCTGGGGCCAGGTCGTGAGCTTCGACGTCGACCGCGAGGTCGTCGACCCGCAGCGGTTGCAGGCGGCGTTGAACGGCATCCTCGCTCCCGAGATCGTCGTGCGGGAGGCGCAGCTCGTCGACTCGGGCTTCGACGCCCGGCGGTCGGCGTGCTGGCGTGCCTATCGCTACGCCATCGTCAACCGCCCGGTACCCGATCCGTTTCTCGCCCGCTACGCGTGGTGGATCCCGACGCCCCTCGACCTTCGGTCGCTGCGGCTCGGCGCCGACCCGTTCGTCGGCGAGCACGACTTCGCCGCCTTCTGCCGCAAAGGCCCTGAAGGCTCGACGACCATCCGCCGGGTGTTCGAGTCCCGCTGGCACGAGGTCGGCGACGGTGTGTTGCAGTACGAGATCCGTGCCAACGCGTTCTGCTGGCAGATGGTGCGCGCGATCGTCGGCACACTCGTCGACGTCGGGACGGGGAAGAAGCGCCCGGGCGATCTCATGGCGATCCTGCGGGCGAAGGAACGCGCCAACGCCGGCCGCCTCGCGCCGCCCGAAGGTCTGTGCCTCTGGCAGGTGGGCTACTGAGCCGAAACTGCGCGGCGGTACGGTGGACGCATGGCCAGGCGCGGATCGACGGTCAATCCCGAGCTGGCCAAGTACCGCGAGATGTGGGAGGACGAGCTCGGCGGCGCCGCGCTCTACCGGGCGCTCGCCGAGCACGCCGACGAGCAGCGCCAGCCGATCTTTCTCGCCTTGGCCGAGGCCGAGGAGCGCCACGCCGCCCACTGGGCACGGCTGATGCGCGACGCGGGGGTGACCGACCTCAAGCCGCCGCGCCTGCCGTTCCGCATCCGGGTGCTGCGGCAGCTCGCCAAACGGTTCGGTACGGACACGGTGCTGCCGATCGTGCTGCGCGCCGAAGCGTCCGACGCCGACAAGTACCGCGGTGTCGCCGCCGCACCGGCGGCGATGGCGGCGCAGGAAGCGATGCACGGCAAGGTCGTCGCGGCCATGCGCGGCGGCAACACGGCCGGTGGGCGCATCGCGGCGTCCGAGGGTCGCCATCGTGCCGGCATCGGTGGCGCGCTGCGAGCCTCCGTATTCGGGGTGAACGACGGGCTGGTGTCGAACTTCTCCCTCGTCATGGGTGTCGCCGGCGGGACCCCGAACAAGTCGATCGTGCTGCTCGCCGGGATCGCCGGTCTCGTCGCCGGCGCGTTCTCGATGGCTTCCGGCGAGTGGGTCTCCGTGCGTTCGCAGCGCGAGCTCTACGAGAACGAGCTGCGGATCGAGGAGCAAGAGCTGTCCGCGTTTCCCGAAGAAGAGCGCGAGGAGCTCGAGCTGATCTACCAGGCAAAGGGGATCGACCCGGCGGAGGCCAAGGCGCTCGTCGCCAACATCATGTCGCGGCCCGACGTCGCGCTCGACACGCTGGCGCGTGAGGAGCTGGGACTCGACCCGCGCACGCTCGCCTCACCCTGGGTGGCGGCCGGCTCTTCGTTCGCGGCGTTCGCGGTGGGCGCGTTCATTCCTGTGGTGCCGTTCCTCTTCGGCGGTGGCGCCACCGCCGTCGTGACGTCCGCATTGCTGTCGGTCGTGACGCTGTTCGGTGTGGGCGCTCCGATCTCCGAGTTCACCGGCCGCCACGCCGGTCGCTCCGGTCTGCGCATGGCCGCGATCGGCGCCCTCGTCGCCACCGTGACCTTCCTGATCGGCAAGCTCGTCGGCGTCAGCGTGACCTGATCACTGCTCGCCCAGGTACAGGAAGCTGGAGCCCTCGTCCCGGAACTGGAGGCCGGCCTTCCGGAGCGGCACGTCCCAGTCGCCCCGGACCTCGGGATTGTTCTCCTCCATGCCGTGGTCGGCGACGAGCACGAACGCGGTGTCGTCGAACACGCCGGCCCGCTCGACCGCCGCCAGCACGTCACCCAGACGGGCGTCGCAGTCGCGGATCGCTGCCTCGGCGATCTCGGAGTGCGGACCGCCTTCGTGGAGCGCGGAATCCGTCAGCGTGAAGTTCACCCACATGAACCGCGGCTTCGGGTACTCGACCTCGCGGTAGTAACTGCTCCAGATGCCGGTGGCCTGCTCGACGCACATGTGGTCGACGATCGTCGACCACGAGTAGTCCTTCGACGGCCGCACGAAGCGCTCGGTCGTGTGCGGCAGCCCGTCGGGTGTCGTCGGGATCGGCGGGACGTCGCCGCGGCGGAAGAAGTCGAAGGTGGAGTAGTCGGCGCCGGGGTCGGCGGGCTCGTTGATCGAGGCCGTGAACGCGTCGGGCCAGGTGCGGTGCACGGCGTGATGGATCGACTCGACCCCGGGCGTGAGCGTCTCCATCGCCGTCGGCCACGTGGCCGACGAGTTGGTGATGATCTGCCGGCCGGTGCGGCGGTCGTACCAGGCGTTGTTGAGGATGCCGTGATGCCCGGGCAGCCGGCCCGTGAGGATCGACGTGTGATTGGCGAGCGTGACCGTCGGCAGCCCGGCCATGGCCCCGTGCGCGTACGAAGTGCCCATCTCGATGAGGCGGGCGACGTTCGGCGCTTCGCCCGCCGCCGCCATAGCGTGGAGCACATTGGGGTTGGTGCCGTCCCACAGGAAGCCGACCACGTGACGAGGACGTCCGCCGGTCAGGTCGAGCACATCGTGGCGGACCTCGCCGTCCTGACCGCGCACGTACCCACCGTCGTCATGGGGCGCGAGCCCGAGCAGCTCGGCGATCGTGGGCGCCACATCGACGAGCCGTCCTGCGCGCGGCACCACCCCGTCGGCGCGCACGCCCTTGCCCGCCACCACGAACGGTGCCCGAGCCTGCACGACATCGAGCGAGCCGTGCTCGCCCCGGTGACCGCCCTGGTCCTCCCAGTTGTGCGCGGCCGAGTGGATCACGCACAGGTCGGGCGCGGCCGGATGGTCGAACAGCTGCGCCACCTGGTCGAACGCGAACGGGTACGCGTTCTCGCGCCGCGTCGGGTACCGGTGCGCTCGCTCGACGTCCAAAGGCACGAACTTGTCGGTCGATTGGTCGGCGAGTGGGTTGACGCCCGCGACGGCGAGCGTCTGGAACCCGCCTGTTTCGGTGCGCCGGAACCGCACCGACCCGTCGTGCGAGCGGGCCTCGTACCCTCCGCCACGCGCCAGCAGCACCATGTCGACGATCGGGTCGAGGGCGGCGTCGAGCAGGATCTCGAGCGCGTGCTCGGCGTCGGCCTCCCGGTCGGGTGAGAGCTCGTGGACGGGGACCGCCGAGATGGGGGGAGCGGTCACGTCAGCAAAGCTAACCGGCGCGGTGAGCGGACAGTCCGACTCGCCCGAAAGGGGCCATCCGCCTGGCCGTCGAACACACGTTCGACTAGGGTCGGGCCGTGGCCCTGGCGGCACTTCCCCGGCGGGACGAGCGCTCCCGCGAGCTCCTCCACCTTGCCGCCGGGCGCGCCCAGCCCGTAGTGCTCGCCGGCGAGCGGGTCCTGGCCGTGTCCGGCCCGCTGGCCGGGCTGCTCCCGGGAGGCGCCATCCAGCGCGGCACGGTGGTCGCGGTCGACGGCGATCCCGGGGCAGGGGCCACGTCGGTCGCGTTCCAGCTGGCGGCGTCGGCGACCGCGGCGGGGGAATGGGCCGCCGCGGTCGAGCTCGACGCGAGCCTCGGGGGGCTCGCCGCCGGGGAGGCGGGCGTCGCGCTCGATCGGTTCGCCGTGGTCCGGCGGGTCTCCCCCGCCCGCTGGGCGGCCGTGGTCGCCGCGCTGCTCGACGGGATCAGCGTCGTGCTCGCCGAGGTCCCCGCGTTCGCCCGCGTCGGTGACGCCCGGCGCCTGCAGGCGCGGGCGCGCGATCGCGGCGCGGTGTTGGTGGCGATGGGGCCGTGGCCGGCCGAGGCCGCGCTCCGTTTGCGGGCCGCAGGCTCGGTGTGGCGCGGCCTCGGTCACGGCGCGGGCGCGCTCGCAGAACGCGACCAGCGGGTGTACGTCGACGGTCGCGGAGCAGCCGGGCGCGAGCAGGTCGCGCTCGTGCAGGCCGGCTGACGGGAGCGCGATGGCAGAGCGCACAGCCTGCTTGTGGTGTCCCGACTGGCCGGTCGTCGCGCTGCGCTCGCGTGATGCTGCGCTGCGCGACGTGCCCGTGGCTGTCGTCGAGCGCGCCGAGCGCGGGCTCGTCGTGGTCGCGGCGTCGGCAGAAGCGCGCGCCGAAGGGGTGACACTCGATTTGCGCCGGCGCGAGGCCGAGGTGCGCTGCCCCGGATTGATCGTCGCCGAGGCCGATCCGCAGGTGGAGGCGCGCACGTTCGAACGAGTCGCGCGTGCGGTCGAGACGTTCACGCCCCGCTTCGTGCTCGAGGATCCGGGCCGGCTCACGTTCCCGACGCGGGGCCCGTCGCGCTACTTCGGCGGCGACGCCACCATGACCATGCGTGTCCTCGGCGCCGTGCGCGACATCGGCATCACCGACGCGCGTGTCGGCGTTGCGGACGGCGGGTTCGCGGCCATGCTGGCGGCGCGTGCCGCCGAGGCCGGCGCTGCATACGTCGTCCCGCCGGGGAAGTCGTCGTCGTTTCTCGCCCCGTGGCCGGTCGCGGTGCTCGACGACTGCATCGATCACGACGGCTCCGGACTGGCCGACCTGCTCGTCCGGCTCGGCCTGCGCACGCTGGGCGCATTCGCAGCGCTGCCCGATGGCGCCGTGCTCGGTCGCTTCGGATCGGCTGGCGCAGGTGCCCATCGACTCGCCCGCGGCCGCGACGAGCACAGCGCGTCCCCGATGCCACCGCCGCCCGAGCTCATCGAGACCGCCGAGCTCGACCCGCCCGTCGCCCGCGTCGAGACGGCCGCGTTCGCGGCCAAGGGTCTGGCCGAGCAGCTCATGGCGCGACTCGATGCGCTCGGCCTCGCCTGCACCAGGGTGATGATCGAAGCCGAGACCGAGCACGGCGAGCGGCTCGCACGCTGCTGGCGTCACGAGGGTGCGCTCACTCCCGCTGCGCTGGCGGCGCGCGTCCGCTGGCAGCTCGAGGGCTGGCTCACGGGCGACGTCGGTCGGGAGGACGACCGCGACACGCCCGACGAGTTCGCAACCGGCGGGCTCGTGCTGCTGCGCCTCGTGCCCGACGAGGTGCTCCCCGCCACCGGCCGCCAGCTCGGGTTCTGGGGCGGCGACGCCGCCGCCAACGACCGCGCCGGGCGCGTCCTCGCCAGCGTGCAGGGGATGCTCGGCCATCCCGCCGTGGTCACCGCCGTACCCCAAGGCGGGCGCACGCCTCGCGAACGGGTGCGGTGGGTGCCGTGGGGCGACCCACGCGAACCGGCCTGGCCCCTCGAGGCGGTCGCGGCGCCGGGCGCGAACGTCCGCGAGGTCCCCCCGTGGCCGGGCGCGATCCCGCCACCCACGCCGGCGCGCGTCTTCGAGCCGCCGCCGGCGGCGGAGCTGCTCGACCCCACCGGCGAGATGGTCGCCGTGTCGGGGCGCGGCGATGCCTCGGCGCCGCCGGCGCGCGTGCACAGCGCGGCTCTGCCCGGCAACGGCGGCGAAGTCGTCGCGTGGGCCGGGCCGTGGGCGCACGACGCTCGATGGTGGGATCGGCGAGCCCGAGCCCGCCGTGCGTACTGGCAGGTGCTGGTGGCGGCGCCCGACGGCGAGACCGTCGCCTGCCTCATCGCGGTGACCGGCGGACGCGCCGTGCTCGAGGCGATCTACGACTAACTCGCCCGACAGCTCTGACAGCTCAGATCGGCCGCACGAGCTCGACCGTGTGCCCGGCCGGGTCCCGCAGCGCGGCGACCCTCCATCCCCACGGCTTGTCCGTGGGCGGCTCGTCGAACGGGATGTTCGCGGCGCGGAGGCGCTCGTACTCCGCGTCGACGTCGTCGACCTCGAAGTGGAGCTGCACGTGCTCGGCGCGCCCGATCGGCCGCCCCACATGGAACGCCACGCACGGCCGCCCCGTCTGATCGGCGAGCTGCACGAAGCGCTCTGTCTCCGACGACACACTCAGGCCGAGATTGCCGATGTACCAGTCGCGCAGCGAATGGGGATCTTCAACGAACACCGTGACGAGAGAGAACCGCACGGCACAGATGCTAAGTCGCCCGTCTTCGCCTGTCGCCCCGGCCTAACGAACCTCGAAGATCTCGTATGTCAGCGTCGGGCCGTCGAGTTTCCCCTTGGCGACGGCCTGGATGCGATTGAGCCAGGCATATCGCTCGTCGCCCGTCTCGAAGAGGGGCGCGGCATAGACGGGTGACTCGCCCGGCGGCTTCGACAGATCGATGCGGCCCCGGTAGTGCGTGAACACGAGCGCACCGTCATGTGTCTCGAACGTCGTGCGCACGTCGAGCGTGCATGTCATGTCGGGCCCGATCGTCGCCCAGTCGGCCGCGGCAGTGCCTTTCAGTGTCGCCGACAAACGCTCGCCTTCCAGCTTTGCCGCCTCCACTTCGACGATCGTCCGCATGCCGCTCGGAGTGTTCGGCAGCATCATCGGGTCCTTCAACGTGATCGTCGCGGTGCACAGCGGCACGAGCTCGATGCTCACCTTGCCTCCTCGCTTCCCGTTCCTCGCTCAGCGGAGGATCTCGATCAGCAGGACCCAGGCGTTGGCCACTGCTCCCGTGTACGCGGCGACGATCGCCGCCGGCCACCAGTAGAGCCCACCCCCCGAAGTTGCAGCCAACGTGATCCCGGCGATGACCACGAGTACCGACGAGCCGATCCCGAAGACCCGCCGGAGAACGATCGTCACCCGCGGCGCGCCGCCGTGGCCGTCGTCCGAGGCCGCTGTGGCCTCGCCCGCACCCCGCTGCAGGAGGTAGACGGCGGTAAAGATCCCGAATCCGAGGACGATGAGCTCGGCGCTCAGCGCGCCGCGTGCTTGCCCCGGGATCAGGACCGCCGTCGACGTGGCGAGCACGCTCGCGAGCAGGATCACCGCCTCGGCGGCCCGGTTCACCAGCAGCCTCGACGCAACCACGTCACGCAAGTTGATCGTGAGCCCGACGAACACGAGACCGAGCAGCGCCGCAGACGCGCCGACGTGCGCGGTCGCGAACTCCGACCAGTTCCCGCTCGTGTACGCCAACTTCATCCCTCCCGAGTGACGACATCGAGCGCCACGAGCAGCGACTCCCGGCGCCAGCGCTCGAGGCTCCCGCTGTAACGCGGCTGGTACTTCTCGAACACCAGCCGCCGCCCACGCTCCGACTCCGTGACGTCATCGACCACGCGCGCCCTCGCCTCGTGGCTCGTGTCGCGCAGCCGCACCGTCACCGCCGGATCGACGCGCAGATTGCGTACCCAATCCGAGCGGTCGCGCCCGCCGGACAACAGGTAGAGCGTGGACCCGTCTTGCGCGAACCAGATCTCGATCTCGTGCGGCCGGCCGGTGCGACGCCCCCGAGTGGTGAGATAGCAGAAGTCGTCATCGGCGGCGGCGGTCAGGTCGGCGGTGGCGTCGGCCATGGCCGTGCGAGTCTCGCACCCGGCGCCGCGCGAAGCTTGGTGTCGTGGCGTCGATCGACTACGTGCGGGAGCTCGCCCGCCGCGATCACGGGCTCGCCGTGGTCGTGACTCAACGGTCGGAGGGCTCACCGCAGACATCGATCGCCAATGCGGGCGTCCTTCCGCACCCGGTGACGGGCGACGCCTTGGTGGGTCTCGTCGTGCGGGGCGACACGCAAAAGCACGCGAACCTCCGGCGCCGGTCTCGGGCGACCGTCGTGTTCCGGGCCGGGTGGGAGTGGGTTGCGGTCGAGGGTCCGGTCGACCTCGCCGGCCCCGACGATCCCCTCCCCGGGCTCGACGCCGATCGCATTGCGCGCCTGCTGCGCGATGTCTTCAGCGCGGCCGGCGGCACGCACGAGAACTGGGACGAGTACGACCGCGTGATGGCGAACGAGCGCCGGCTCGCCGTGCTCGTTCATCCCGAGCGCGTGTACTCCAACCCCGGGACGTGATCGCTCGCGCCGACGCGGGTGTCGCGATCCGGGACCGGCGTATCGGACGGACCGGTGACAGCGCCGACCCAGAGCCACAGCGCCAGGGCTACCAGCAGCACGGCGTACACGACGAGCAGGAGCAACGGCGACACCGAGGGTGACCACGCGGGATCCCGCCAGATCAACAGGGTGCCGTTGTGGCCGACGGTGTAGCGCCGCAGGTTCTGTGCGAACGCGCCGAACTGGGCCACCACGAACGTGATCCCGAAGATCGCGCCGAGCACGACCGCGAACCGTCCGCGTCGCAGGATTCGCTGGTGCTGCTCACTGAGCACGAAGCCACAGAGGATCGGAAGCCCGACCGCAAAGGGCAGGAGCCGCGGCCCCTAGCCCGAACCGGGCTGGACAGATCGAACGTGTGTTCGATATGGTGATCGGCCCGGGACGGTAGCGTCCCGGGTCAGCGGAGTAGGGGCCGCCGTGAGCGATGGTGATCGCGGCTACGCCGAGCTGCACTGCCACACGAACTTCTCGTTCCTCGACGGGGCCAGCCACCCCGAGGAGCTGGCCGACGAGGCCGCCCGCCTGGGCCTCGCCGCCCTGGCCGTCACCGACCACGACGGCCTCTACGGCGTGGTGCGCTTCGCCCTCGCCGCCCGCGCCCACGGACTCCCCACCGTCTTCGGCGCCGAGCTGACGCTCGACGCTCCTCGCACGCCGCCGAACGGGTACGCCGACCCGCCCGGCGAACACCTCGTCGTGCTCGCCGAGGGTCCCGTCGGGTACGCCCGCCTGGCCCGGGCCGTGAGCGCGGCCCAGCTGGCGGGGGAGAAGGGCGCGCCCCGACTGGACCTCGGCGCCCTCGCCGAAGCAGCCCGCGCCCCCGTGCACCTCACCGGCTCCCGCCCGAGCGCAGCGAACGACGCGTGGGTCGTGCTCACCGGGTGCCGCAAGGGCGCGGTCCCGCGCGCGCTGCTCGACGACGGTCCCGCCGCGGCGCGGCGTGCCCTCGACCGGCTCGTCGCCGCCTTCGGGCGCGAGCGCGTGCTGGTGGAGCTGTGGGACCACGGTGACCCGCTCGACCGGCATCGCAACGACGCGCTCGCCGAGGTGGCGGCGTCGGCGTCCGTCGAGGTGGTCGCCACCAACAACGTGCACTACGCCACTCCCGGTCAGCGGCCGCTCGCCACCGCGCTCGCCGCCATTCGTGCCCGCCGTTCGCTCGACGAGATCGACGGCTGGCTGCCGGCGGCGCCGTTCGCGCATCTGCGCAGCGCGACCGAGCAACGGCGCCGGTTCGCGCGCTGGCCGGGCGCGGTCGAGCGCACGCTCGAGATCGCGGCGACGTGCGCGTTCGACCTCCGCCTCGCCGCGCCCGAACTGCCCGACCACGACGTGCCGCCGGGTCACACCGAGATGACCTGGCTGCGCGAGCTCACCGCGCGCGGCGCCGCCGTCCGCTATCCGCCGAGCCACGAGCAGCACGAGCAGGCGATGCGCCAGATCGCCTACGAGCTCGACGTGATCCAGGAACTCGGGTTCCCCGGCTACTTCCTAATGCTCGTCGACATCGTCGAGTTCTGCGATCGCAACGACATCTACTGCCAGGGTCGAGGCAGCGCCGCCAACAGCGCGGTCTGCTACGCGCTCGGCGTCACCAAGGCCGACGCCGTCGCGCTCGGCCTGCTGTTCGAGCGGTTCCTCTCCCCCGAGCGCGACGGTCCACCAGACATCGACCTCGACATCGAGCACCAACGTCGCGAAGAGGCGATCCAGTACGTCTACGACAAGTACGGACGCGACCGTGCCGCACAGGTCGCCAACGTGATCACGTACCGGCCCAAGAGCGCGCTGCGCGAGATGGCGAAGGCCGCCGGCCTCTCACCGGGTCACGCCGACGGGCTCACGAAGTGGATCGACCGGTGGGGGAGGGACGTCGGCGCGTTCGAGAGCGTGAAGGCCGAGGGGCCGCCGGTGCCCGCGCTCGTCCTCGACCTCGCCGGCCAGGTGCTCGACTTCCCCCGCCACCTCGGCATCCACTCCGGCGGCATGGTCATGGCCGACCGCCCGCTGGTGGAGTTCTGCCCGATCGAGTGGGCCCGCATGGGGGACCGGTCGGTGCTCCAGTGGGACAAGGACGACTGCGCCGCGGCCGGTCTGGTGAAGTTCGACCTGCTCGGCCTGGGGATGCTCACGATGCTGCACCTCGCCGTCGACCTGGTGCGCGAGCACGATGGCACCGAGATCGACCTCGCCACCATCCCCCAGGAGCCCGAGGTCTACGACCTGTTGTGCGCGGCCGACACCGTCGGCGTGTTCCAGGTCGAGAGCCGGGCCCAGATGGCCACGCTGCCCCGCCTACGGCCACGCACGTTCTACGACCTCGTCATCGAGGTCGCGCTCATCCGCCCGGGCCCGATCCAGGGCGGCTCGGTGCACCCCTACCTGCGGCGCCGCAACGGCCAGGAGCCGGTGACGTACCCGCACCCGATGCTCGAGAGCTGCCTCGAGAAGACCATGGGCGTGCCGCTGTTCCAGGAGCAGCTCATGCAGATGGCGATCGACATCGCGGGCTTCACGCCCGCCGAATCCGACCAGCTGCGCCAGGCCATGGGGTCGAAACGCTCTCACGCCCGCATGGCTGCCATGCGCGAGCGGCTGATCTCCGGCATGGCCGAGCGCGGCATCACCGGCGCGACCGCCGAGGAGCTCGCGACCAAGTTCGAGGCGTTCGCCGACTTCGGGTTTCCCGAGAGCCACTCGGTGAGCTTCGCCTACCTAGTGTACTCGAGTTCGTGGATCAAGCTGCATTATCCGGCCGAGTTCGCGTGCGCGCTTCTCAACGCGCAGCCCATGGGCTTCTACTCGCCGCACACGATTGTGCGCGACGCCATCCGTCACGGCGTCGAGGTGCTCGCCCCCGACGTGACCGCGTCGCGCAAGGACTGCACCCTCGAGCCACGTACCGCCGCGGCAGGTCCGGTCGGCCACCCGAGCCGCGGCTGGCACGCCGACCCGTCGACGCGGGCGGTGCGCATGGGCTTGCGCTACGTGCGCGGTCTCGCCGACGCGCTCCTCGACCGCATCGACACCGAACGCGAGCGAGCGCCGTTCACCGACCTCGAGGACTTCACCCGCCGCACCGGCGCGCCGACCGACGCCATCGAGGCGCTCGCCACGGCAGGCGCGTTCGGCAGCCTGGGCCAGACCCGCCGCAGCGCGTTGTGGGCCGCCGGCGCCCTGCGCGACGCCCGGCCCGACAAGCTGCCCGGGCTCGTCACCGGCGTCGACGCGCCGTCACTGCCCGGCATGACCGAGGTCGAGGAGACAACCGCCGACCTGTGGGCGACGGGCCTGTCCGCGGGGAAGCATCCCACCGAGTTCGTGCGCGAGCGCCTGACCGCCCGAGGGGTCGTGCCGATCGACGCGCTCCGGGAGCTGCCGCACCGCAGCGTCGTCGAGGTGGCGGGGACCGTCACCCACCGCCAGCAGCCCGACACGGCCAAGGGCGTGGTGTTCGTCAACCTCGAGGACGAGACAGGGTTGCTGAACGTGATCTGCACGGCCGACGTGTGGCGCCGGTACCGCAAGGTCGCCCGGATGTCACCGGCGCTGGTCGTGCGGGGGATGCTCGAGCGTTACCAGGGCGTGATCAACGTCGTCGCCAGCCATCTCGAGGAGCTTCCGCTCACAGCCGCCGACCTCGTCCGCTCCCGCGACTTCCACTGACGCGCTCTCGTTTTGGCGTCAGCTACCCACCTATTTCGTGGGTAATTGACGCCAAAACAAAGAGCTCAAGCCGTACCCGTGGCGTACAGAGCGATCAGCGACACCAGCACCAAGGTGATGATCGTGAGGTTGTAGGCGAGATGGGCGCGCGTCGACTCGAGCAGGGCACCCGACTCAGAGCGCGTCTCCTTCCAGCCTTCGAGGTAGCACCACGTGAGGTACAGCCCGCCGATCGACAGCGCCAGCGCGGCGCCGATAGGGATGCCGACGACGGCGTGGGCGAGACCGAACAGCACCGAACGTGCGACGTTGTCAACGCTGCCCCGTCGCTCGGCGCCTCGCCGGAACACCCACTCCTCACGGGCGACCAGCAACGGCAGCCCCACGATCAGCAAGCCGATGAAAAACAGCGGGATGACGACCGACACGATTCCGTAGTCCTTGTCGGTGACGCCGACGACAGGGTTGCCCGCGCCGCCGATCATCGTCCACCAGCCGAACGAGAGGACGGGCAGCTGGATGAGCACCGCAGCCGTGGCCACGATGAGCAAGACGACCGGGACCGCCCGGACGAAGTGACGCCACCGCAGCCCCCGAACGACCGCCAGCGTCTTGCCGTGGGCCTCGACCGACGACCGGGCAGCTTCGAACAGCCGCAGGCCGACGACCGCCAGCACCGCCACCGTCAGCAGGTCGAGGATCGTCACGGCCGAGAGTGTTCCCCATCGCCGTCGGCGCCGTCACCAATTAGGGTGAACCGGCCCATGGAAACGAGAGCAATGAGCGAACCCCCGAGTAGCACATGGTCCGGCGTCCGCGTCTCCTTCGGCGCTTCGTCGCCATTGTTCGCTCCGACCCGTCCGGGGTCGGGGCGGGGTTCGTCGCGCTCTTGCTGTCATCGGGTGGCGACCTTGTCGCCGGGCTGACACTCGGCGCGATCACCAACACCCTCGAGGCGCTTCCCGGCCTCCTCGTGCTCGTCCCCGCCGCCATCGGCATGCGGGGCAACATCTTCGGCGGGCTCGGCAGCCGCTTCAGCACCGCGATCCACACCGGCACGTTCCGGGTGTCGCGCCGGCTCGACACGCTCGTGGGCCAGAACGTTGCGGCCTCGCTTGCGCTGTCGCTGTCGATCTCGCTCGTCCTCGCCGTGCTCGCCAAGGCGGTGTCCGTCGGCTTCGGGGTCGCCAATTCGATCTCGATCGTCGACTTCGTCGTGATCTCGGTCGTCGGCGGGGTGCTGTCGTCGATCGTCGTCCTGTTCGTCGTGGTCGTGGTCACCGCGCTATCCGTGCGCTTCGACCTCGACCTCGACAACGTTCACACGCCGATCGTGACCGCCGCCGGCGACATGGTCACGCTGCCGAGCTTGTTCCTCGCCACCTACCTGGTCGGGATCAGCGGCTTCACACCCGCGGTGGCGGGTGTGTGCGCGGTCGCCGGTCTCGTGGCGCTGGCGATGAGCTGGCGCGCCCGGCTACCGATCATGCGCAGGATCGTGCGTGAATCGGTGCCGGTGCTCGTCCTCGCGGGCTCGGTCGACGTGATCGCGGGCATCACGATCCAGAAGCGCATCGAGTCCTTCCTCGTGTTCCCGGCGCTGCTCGTCCTCGTGCCGCCGTTCCTCGAGGACGCCGGCGCCCTGGGCGGGATCCTGAGCTCCCGCATCGCCACCAAGCTGCACCTCGGCACGGTGGTGCTGAGTCGCGCTCCGTGGCGCGCCGTCGGCGAGGACATCCTCCTGATCTACGCCTACGCGGTGCCGGTGTTCCTTCTGCTGGGAGTGTCGGCCGACATCGTGTCCGCGGTGTTCGACCTGGCCAGCCCGGGTTCCCTGCAGATGATCGGCGTGTCCATGCTCGCAGGCCTATTCGCGACGACCGCGGCGGTGGTCGTCGGGTACTACGGCGCCGTCGCCACCTACCGGCTCGGCCTCGACCCCGACAACCACGGCATTCCCATCGTCACTTCGAGCCTGGACTTCTTGGGGGCGGTGTCCCTGATTCTGGCTATCGTGATCCTCGGGCTGAGTTGAGGCCCCGACGTTGATGGACGAGAAACCCCCGCGAAATCTCAGGGCCATGCTCTCGGAGGCCAAAGACGCCTCCGAGCTGATGGTCGACCTCGGCTACGCCGCGCTGTTCTTCGGTGACCTCGCCGTGGCGGAAGAGGTCGAGGAACTCGACGAGCGTCTCGACGGGCTCGTGCACGAGATGCGCGAGGTGTGCATCCTCGCCGCCCGCTCGCCGCACGACGCCGAGCAGATGTCGAGCGTGCTGCACGTGATCTCGGCCATCGAGCGGATCGGGAACGCAGCCGTCGACGTGGCGCACATCGTCACGCACCGGCTCGGCATACCGGCGGCGCTCGTCGCCGACCTCGCCGAAGCCGAGGAGGTCTCGCACCGAGTCCGCGTGCGTGAGGGCTCCGAGCTCGCCGGCCGAGCGCTGGCCGACGCCGAGCTGCCGGTCGAGGTGGGCATGCGCGTCGTTGCCATCCGCCGGGGCAAGGAATGGATCATCGATCCCGACGGCGACGAGGTCATGGTCCCCGACGACATCCTCATCCTCCGCGGCCCGGCCGAGGGCATCGCCGAGCTCCGCGCGCTCGCGGGCGCGCCCGAGTGGCGACCACCCAGCGTCGAGGAGGATCCGACCATCACCGATCTCGACCGCGCCGTCGACGTCCTCGTCGAGATGAAGAACATCTCCGAGGTCGGCGTCGGCCTCGCGTACTCGGCGTTGCTCTTCTACGACCAGAGCCTGGCGGCGGAGGTGAGCCACCTCGAGGACCGCCTCGACGAGATGCGGGAGCGACTCGAGCTGTGGGTGCTGCGCGCCGCCGCCGAGCGCATCGACCCGTCGCCGCTGCGCGGTCTCCTGCACCTCGGCAGCTCGTCCGAGGAGATCGGCGACGCCGCCCGGCAGATGGTGTGGCTCGTGGAGCAGAACGAGGAGGTTCACCCCGTGCTGGCGCTCGCGCTCGGCGATACCGACGAGGTGATCGCCCGGGTGCCGGTGCGCGCCGGTTCGCAGCTCGACGGGACCACGCTCCACGACGCGAAGATCGAGCTCGAGACCGGTCTGTACGTGCTCGCCATCCGGCGGGCCGGCCGGTACATCTACCGGCCTCGCGGTCATGTGCGCCTCGAGGCGGGTGACGAGCTCATCGCGACCGGGCCCGACGAGGGACGGGATCGCCTCGCCGAGCTCGCCGGCTACCGCGTGCTCGAGGACGACGACACGGGCGAGATCGAGCTCGTCCCCACATCGGACACCCGCTAGGCGCGCTCCTCCCAGCGAGGATCCTCGGGGTGGCGCACGATCAAGCAGACCCTGGAATCGCGTTTTACCCGCGTGCCCGGTAGCGGGTCCTGCGCGACCACGTAGCCGTCGACCGGCGCCGGATGCTCGGTGAGCCGCACGACCTGTGTCTTGACCCCGGCTTGCAGCGCGGGGAGAAACGTCTCGCTCACGCGCTGCCCACGAAATTCCGGCACCTTCACGACCCGTGTCTGCCGGCTGGGCGCGAGCCAGCTCGCGATCGTGTCGAGCACGGCTGACGCCAAGCCGATCGGTGTCGGCAGCCCGAGCTCTTCGCCACTTTCGCTGGGGTACGAGCGTTCTCCTTCGAGCCCTTGGCCACTCATGCGCGGACCCCCTCGGCTAGCTTCGCCATCGTGACCGCGCCGCCGCGTACGGGGCAACCGGTTGCGCCCGAACCGGCGTACGAGACCCCGCCGACCGGGCTCACCGAGGCCGAGGTCCGCGAACGCGTCGAGCGGGGCCAGACGAACGCGGCCGCCGAGCGCACCAGCCGGACCTACGGCGAGATCCTGCGGGCGAACATCTTCACCCGCTTCAACGCCATCCTCGGCACGCTTCTCGTCGTGATTCTCCTGATCGGGGAGCCGCAGGACGGCTTGTTCGGCATCGTCCTGATCAGCAACGCGCTCATCGGCATCATCCAGGAGATCCGCGCCAAGCGCACGCTTGATCGGCTGGCGGTGCTCAGCGAACCACGCGTGCGCGTCATACGCGAGGGCGAGGTGCGCGAGGTATCGGTCGACGACGTCGTGCTCGACGATCTGGTCGAGGTCCGAACCGGCGACCAGATCCCCGCCGACGGCGTCGTACGAGCGACTACCGCGCTCCAGGTCGACGAGTCGCTGCTCACAGGGGAGTCCGACCCCGTCGACAAGAACGTCGGAGACCCGGTCCTCTCCGGCAGCTTCGTGGTAGCGGGCTCGGGCCGGTTCCAGGCCACCGCGGTCGGCGATGACGCCTACGCCCGCAAGCTCGCCGCCGAGGCCCGGCGCTTTACGCTCACGAAGTCGGAGCTCATGGACGGGCTGAATCGCATCCTGCGCTACGTGACGTGGGCCATCTTCCCGGTCACTGTGCTCTTGCTGGTGAGCCAGTACAGCGCCAACGACGACTGGCGCGACGCGGTGAGCGGCACGGTCGCCGGCATCGTGGGCATGGTGCCGCAAGGACTCGTGCTGCTCACCAGCGTCGCCTTCGGTGTGGCGGCAGTGACGCTCGCGGCGCGCAAGGTGCTCGTCCAGGAGCTCCCGGCCGTCGAGGGCCTCGCGCGTGTCGACATCGTCTGCTTCGACAAGACAGGCACGCTCACCGACGGGAGCATCGTGTTCGACCGTATCGTCCGACTGGACGAGGACGCGCCCGTCGAGGCCGCCCTCGCCGCCCTCGGCACGGCCGAAGACCGCAACGCCACCTTGAACGCGATCGCGGAGGCGTTCCCGCCCCGTGAGACCTGGGAGCGAACGGCCGCCGTGCCGTTTTCTTCGGCGCGGAAGTGGAGTGCGGCGACCTTCCGCGACCACGGGACCTGGGTACTCGGGGCGCCGGAGCTGATCTGGCCCCGGCGCGACGACGACGTCATGCAGAAGGTCGACCAGTTCGCTGCCACGGGACTGCGCGTCCTGCTTCTCGCCCGCACTGATGCGGCGCTCGATGGTGAAAACCTGCCGTCCGGGCTACGCCCTGCTGCCCTGGTCCTTCTCGAGGAGCAGGTGCGGCCGGACGCGTCCGACACGGTGGCCTACTTCGCGCAGCAGGGCGTGGCGCTCAAGGTGATCTCGGGCGACAGCCCGCGCACGGTCGGCGCGGTCGCGGCGCGGGTGGGGATGCCGCACGCCGACAAGCCCTTCGATGCGCGCGATCTGCCCGAAGACCTCGACGAGCTCGGCGCGCTCCTCGAGGAGCGGTCCGTGTTCGGCCGCGTGACGCCTCACCAGAAGCAAGGGATGGTGAAGGCGCTGCAGGCCCGCGGTCACGCGGTCGCCATGACCGGTGACGGCGTGAACGACGCCCTGGCGCTCAAGCTTGCCGACATCGGCGTCGCGATGGGCTCGGGTGCGCCGGCGACACGGTCCGTCGCGCAGCTCGTGCTGCTCGACAACCGGTTCGCAACCATGCCCGGAGTCGTGGCCGAGGGCCGGCGCGTCACGGCCAACATCGAGCGCGTCGCCAACTTGTTCATCACGAAAACGGTCTGGGCGACGCTGCTCGCCATCGCGGTCGGCATCGTGCTCTGGCCGTATCCCTTCCTTCCTCGTCATCTGACGATCATCGACACCCTGACGATCGGTGTCCCCGCGTTCTTCCTGGCCCTGGCGCCGAACACGCGCCGGTACGTTGCCGGCTTCGTCGAACGGGTACTGCGGTTCGCGATCCCTGCCGGAATCGTCGCCGCGACCGCGACCTTCACCGCATTCGCGGTCGCGCGCGCCAATGATCTTCCGCTCATTCAGCAGCGCACCGCCGCCACGATCGTGATGCTCATGCTCAGTCTGTGCGTGCTCGTGATCCTCGCCGCTCCGCTCACGTGGCGGCGGGCACTCCTCGTGGGGCTCATGATCGGCGGGTTCCTACTGCTGTTCCCGGTCGAATCTGTGCGCGAGTTCTACGAGCTCAAGACGCCGCGTGACGTGCTCGCCGAGACACTCGTCATCGGGTTTGCCGGAGTCGCGGTGCTCGCAGGCGGTTG
>WNGE01000163.1_pt1 | contig 80260 bp, 71 predicted proteins | sample 5400651 | NCBI WGS metagenome assembly WNGE01 (sample SAMN13153370, study PRJNA577476) | soil metagenome | isolation source: 60 cm soil or saprolite under grassland replicate 2 | place: USA:California | collected 2016-06-15 | reverse complement strand
GCGGCCACCGCAAGATCATCGCGTTTCGTCACAAACCGGGATGATCAAACGGTGGCCGTCTCACATCCAGCACCGACACGCCGGAAGATCACGATCTACTGCTGGAGTACTAGAGGTGCCGCACCTTAGGTAACCGTCTATGGCAACTCGCCTGGATTAAGCGGCTATTGAAAGAAGGGCCAGTCTAGTCGGTATCAAACCATTTCTCAGCCTCAGCGATAGTAGCAACCGGCGTCGCTCTCGGCAGCGTGTTGCCAACCGAACGAATGGCCCGGACTACTAGCTCCGACGGCATCGACCAAGGATCCTGCAAAATACTTCTCGCAAAAACAGCAGGATAGCGCTTAATCGAGGAGGCCACCCATTCGAGCCGCGATACTGCTGCTGCTGAATAGCATCTCCTAGCAAGGTCCAGTCCTTTATCGTTAGAAAGCTCGCCAGTAGCTATTGCTGATACGACATGTCGCAACACTGAATCCGCGACACCCGGAGCTTCCAAATTACGCAGAAGCTGTTCTCGCCAGACAATCTCTCGCTCCGCCCCATACATCCGGTGCATTAGAATTGCAGCAGTTGATGAATCGAAATTCCTCACGCTGGCCGCCGTAAACTTTTCAACGACCCTGCATGCGTTCTTCGAATATGCATTCGCGAAGTAGCAAGCCGTCATAAGACTGTCTCGAAGTGAGGAATCAGTCTTTCGAACTGCCTCATCGAAGGCTGGCGCCAGGCCGACAAAACATTCCGGTGTAGTCCAAGCATATGCCGAAAGCGCCCAGAACACGAGGTCATAATCGTCGGCTGCACTTCGTAGCTGCGTCAACCACCATTCTCCATTGCCGCTTCTCTTACGGGCAGAACGCACGCGATCAGGGCGGCTGAGCCTAACATCGAACAGATCATCGGCTCTGACATACGGATCGCCTCCAGTAAATGCAAAGCGGCCGGACATTACGCCTAGCTCGGCGGCCGCAAATGACTTACCAAACGAACTATCCAGTACGCCGGTTAGTATGCGCCACATCTCCAGCCCGTTTGGGCTATCTGTTGCCCTCCTTATAGTCCCGAAAACTGCTTGCAGTTGTTCCCTTATACGCGGCGGTACATCGGTAGCAGAAGCCGAACCATCATGACCCAGGAACTGATTCATGAACGCATCAATGTCATACGCTCTAAGTAGATGAAGCCATATATCGCGAGAGGTAAGAACGCGGAGCTGGTCCAGGATGCTCGGGCGCCCCGGAAACCCAAACCGGTCATCCGAAACTCGGCGGTCTAGAACCAACCTCACTGCTGACTGGCAGTATTTCTCCGGAAGTTTCCCGAGGCCCGCGCCGCCGTTCATAACATTTACTAGGAGTCCATCCATATGATTTGGGTTAGCAGCAGCACCGCTTCCTTTAAGAACACTTGCGACTTCCTCTTTTGAGAGCGTCGCAAAGACTGTGAGGGCAGCGCCGATATCGAACCACTTCTGCCGTTCCTCACTAGTGCTTGCGCTTACCTTCTGCAACCAGAGTTGAGATACCTGTGAATCCAATGGCAAGCTACTCAGATATCGGCACAGCTCCCTAACGCCCTCGCCTTGGGGTTGATCAGAAATCTGTGCCCAAGCTGCCTTCAGTAGCGACTCAGCGCCTGTATCCCTAGACAGCGACAAGCTGACATCAGCCAAGGAACGAGTAGACCCAAGTACATAGGACTCTATGCCCGCCCATCGAAGGCCGAAATCATCAAATATCGCATTAATCGCCCGGTCCGTGGCCTTAGGTGATTGAGTGAATACCCAATCCTGAAGCAAGGCGACGCCTAGCATCCGCGGATAGGTCAACGATCTTAGGCGAGGCGTTGCTATCAACTCGCCGAGCCTGTCTGCAAGGTCCAGGAGCTCGCCCTTACTGAAACATCCACAATAGAACCGTGTAACATTCAGCCAGTATGGATTCTTTGCTATCCCATCAAAACGGTCGGGTTTCGTACCAGAGCGCTGTTGGCCAGCTGGGGAGTAAGAAGCGGTATCGTATAGGTGCCGCGCTGCGAAATATTCCCGTAGAGGTTGGACCTCAAATTCGTAGGTTCCCTCTACGCGAGACACGATCGCCACGACACGTTGGACCACTCCGGTGAGAAGCTCCTCTATTGCATCGGTCGGCTGGCCTTCACTCACCAGATAATCCGACACCACCTGCCTCAGCTCCTGATAGCTTATTCGGCCGGTCGACTGATCTCGCTCCGCGTGCGAGTGAAGGTAATAACCAAGGTAGCGATGAATGTCGATAAGCAACCGCTGATGACGCTTAACGGACGCCCACTTTTCAGCCTCACGGGTAAAAAAGATGTCGATATACTTATCGTACAACTCGGTTCGTTTGTCTGGCAGGCTTTCACCCCGAACATAAATCAGATTAAGGAGGATCGAAAGCTGCATGGCGTTCTTTGCCAGCTCGGAGATATGAGGCGCCGACATTTTCGCGCTCAAGATGCGTCGGATTTCTGCCTTATCTTGAGAACTCAGCCGACGGGCAGTCGCCCAGCGATCTGCATAGTCCAGAGCGAGCTTCTCCGATAGCGGGGCCAACGTAAGATAAGCAAACGTTTCATCGGAGAAACTAGGCGAGTCAGCAATAGCTGTTGGACGGCTCGTCACAATAAATCGAACTTCGTGGGCTTGCTGCCTCAGGCGCGCCACGCAGTCCTCGACCTCATCGACCACCCGCCTGCGCTGGTCCAAATCCGCAACCTCATCCAGCGCATCTAGGATAATAAGGGCAGGCACAGAATCAAGAATCATTAGAAAGTCTCCGGCGTCAAAAGGAACCCCGCCGGAATGCTTCTCGATATGTGCGGCAATAGCACTCTCAAGTGTACGAGGCTTGCTATGGCTGACCTTCTGCTCAGCGGCCCACGGATTGAACCCTTCCAGCCATTGAGCAACGTCACGCAACTCAAGCTTGAAAGGCATGTTCAGCGGGGCCTTTGCACATTCCTCAGAAAGTCGATCGGCCAGCGGCGGACGGTTTAGCAATCTGTACCTATGCACTTGGGCTACGTACTGCACCAGAGTCGACTTTCCCTGGCCTGGCGCTCCTTCAATAACGATCTGGCTGGCCGCATCTGCAAAAGAGAGATCGAACAATAGGTATGCGGCCCCTATTTGCGCGGGTCTGTAACCTATCCCATCCCATATGACAAGTTGATCGCCAGATTTTGAAGACCGCTGACGGTAAGCTATGGGCACTCTCATCGCATGCGGCCGAGCCCCAGGAGAACTTTCAATAACAGACCTTCGGAGCGCAGAAATAAATTGCCTAGATGCCGTACGCGCTCTCGGACCACGGCGCTGGGGAGGCTGAGCCGGTACGTCCACGAAGAGTCTGAAGAGCGGGCTGGCCGACAGTTCGGCCTGCTTAAAACGTACAAGCCTATCCTGGTTGTATTGATGACCGAAATAGCTATTGAGAGCCCTTCGACGCCGTTCAGCACCTTCGCCTGCACATGCTTTCTCGAACATCAGGCGCATGGCATCAGGGCCTGATATAAGACTAGGATAACGCAGCTTCAGGTCATAATGGTCATCAAGGCGTCTGTCTAGATCCTCACGCCAAAGGCAACTGCCTGTAACGGGCAAGGTTGAATTAATGTACGTTTGAACTCGATCGATCGACCCCCCATCGAGGTGGCTCGTACCTGGCATATTTGTAACCAATATATACTGCGAAGCCTCCCGGTCTACCAGTTTCTTGATCTTTTCTTCTTCTCCTTTGATGGCATTAATAACCCAATCTGCCGCATCAGCGACCTTTGCCGGGTTACGCGAATACTTAACCTGAAAGATGATTTGGCTTCGACTACTATGATTTCTTACGAAAGCATCCCTACCCCCATCGGGCATGTCAACTGGAAGGCATTGAAGGCCGGGATACTCTCGCACCAAGAGTGACTGACATAGCATCTGAAACCGCTGGTCCAAGAGACTTTCGTAATTATAATCCATATTTACGCCCGATCGATATGGAATCCGAGGTAGAAATAGAGTAAGGCGAGAAACTACCCAGCCAGTGTATGCCTTCTGCGCTCGCTATCCCTAGCAAGCAATTTCGGAGCGGGCTTGACTGAGCCCAGCCCTCAGAGCCAGCCGAGTCATTAGTCGACTGCAACATAGCTCGAACGGGGGTCATCGGTGTCGATCTCACCCAGGCGGCTAATGGTACTGACGGTCGGGCAATGCGGACAGCAGGCAGGCATCGGATGCGCATCGTGCGATCCACGCGCGACATCATACGGCGAGCCGCGCGGGGCTGGTGACACGAGCCCTTGGCTTACTAAGGGGGCTCTCCCATGAAGAGGTCCGCATCGACGCGGACCAGGCCTGGACCAGTCGCACCAGCACCCGGTCCTTGCAGCTAGGCGTGCTGGCAACTCACCACCTCCGGAGGCGTGAGTCTGCCCGTTGACACTTAAGCGTCAAAGCGCCCGTGTGCAGCACGAGAGTGCAGCAACCGAGCCGATGTCGAACGATCGCAGGCCGACTCATGCGACCAATGCACCTGCTCGAACGATCCTCAGCGACCGTGCTGTCGGTAGTTCGCATCGAGGGGCGGGGGCTACACATAAGCCAGATGCCACATTGAGGAGCGGTACAGGCTCAGCCCGACGGGTGACTAATTGGGTGACAATCAGCGTGCATGTCCACGGACACTGGCGGACCACTGCGCATTAGCTGACCTGCGTAACGGCCATATGTCCCCAGGCCGGAAGTCGCCTTACAAGCGCGGGGTCGGTGTTCGAACCCGCCTGCGCCCACCTGGAGACCGTCAATATTTCCCGGATCTGTAGGGTCCTTACTGGTGAGAGGAACTTCGTGCGCCAGGAGGATCCATGACCGCTGACCTGAAGGCCCACGCCGACAGGCTCCGCGAGTTGCACCACGCCGGCGAGACGCTCGTCCTGCCGAACGTGTGGGACGCGGCCAGCGCCAAGATCGTGGCCGAGGCCGGATTCCCCGTGGTCGCCACCGCGAGCGCCGCGATCTCGGCGATGCTCGGCTATCCCGACGGCGAGGGCGCCCCTTGGCAGGAGATGTTCGCCGCGGCCGGGCGGGTGGCCCGGGTGGTGCCGGTGCCGGTCACCGTGGACGCCGAGGCGGGTTACGGCATGGAGCCGCGTGAACTGGTGGACCGGCTGCTGGAGATCGGCGCGGTCGGCTGCAACCTGGAGGACACCGACCACCGTGCGGGCGGGCTGGTCGACGCCGACGCGAACGCCGAGCGGCTGGCGGCGATCCGGGCCGCCGCGGGGCGACGCCGGGGTCCCGATCGTCATCAACGCGCGCGCCGACACCTTCCTGCCAAGGTCAGGGGTGCCCGAGCAGGAGCGGGTCGCGGAGGCGGTGCGCCGAGGCCGTCTCTACCTGCGGGCCGAGGCTGACTGCATCTACCCGATCGGCGTCAGCGACGAGCGGGACATCGCTACCCTGGTCGCCGAAGTGCCCAGGGCCGATCAATGGCAACACCAGGCCCCGCGGGCCCGGACCTGGCCAGGCTCCGTGAGCTGGGCGTGGCACGGGTCTCCTATGGCCCCCGGTTCTATCGCGAGGCGTTGGCCAACCTGAAGACCGCAGTTCAGGAATTGCGGCCCTGACCATCGCGCTTGACCGCCGCCAGGTCGTCCGGGCGCACGGCGGGTTCGGCGAGAGGTCCGGGGAAACGGACCGGGAGCAATCCCGGCACCGCGCCCTGGGCCTACTCAGCGCTCGGAGCGCATCGCGCGCCGTCCGTCGCGTTATCTCGCCAAGGTCGCGCACCCAGGCAGGCGAGAGCACCCTCGACCCAACGGCAGGTAAACTTCAGCTAATCGGCGCGAGCTTTGAAAGAAAAGTTCGATCGGAGTCCTACCGTCATCATGGAACTGTACGTGTCCCAGTACCTCGGCATCGAGCCGAATCTGCTTGAGGAGTTCGGGGCTTTCGACGTTTCGGTGGCTTCGGACCTGCCGCTCTTCATCGACCCATTCCTTCTTTTTCATAGTGATAAGCCCGAGTATCAGGCCCTACACGAGCGGATCTTGACCTACCTCCGCTTCCTCCGCGACAAGGCAGTGGACGGCAACCTTGACCCCGGCCTGATTGCGAGCTGGTATAAGTTCAAAGAGGTCAAGCAGAACTGGCTTGGCTTTACCCTGCTTGGCAATGGCGGCCATGGCCTAGGCAGTGACTTCGCGGTTGCACTTCATGAGTCATTGGGCACTATCCTGAGCAACTTCGGCTCCGAGACTGTCACAGCCTCCAGCCACCTGGAGAAAGTCGGCCTGCTGCGGCCAAAAGTCGGACGAGACAGCATCTCTGACTTCACCACGAACCTCATCAAGGAGTACTTGCTCGAATACACTCAGTCATTTGCCCGGAAGCACCTAACCGACGAACAGTGCCGCGAATTCCGCGTCCGCCGAGTGCGGTTCAACTACGACACTGAGACATGGGAGGAAGGCACCTACTACCTGCCCGTCCTGTGGGACGACTTCGTCCTCCTGACCCCGATCGACATGCTGACCCGTGATGACACCTGGATTAGCCACGGCGACCTCCTGAGTCGCTTCGACCAAATCCCCGAAGCGCTCCCTAATGCTGAGCTGCGCGCCCAGGTCTCCAACTACTTTACTCAGCGCCTGCGCGCCTTTGCTCCGCTGAGGCGGCGCGGACCAAGGCGGAGGCCAACCCGCGCAGAGCGCGACGCCGCTGTGCAGGCCACAATCCGTCAGTACCCGGAGCTGCTGGATTACTACATCCGGATCAAGGAGGAGGCTGGCGACGACGCGGAGTCCACTAGCCTAGAGAAGGTCCAGGACACACTGGCGATTTTCGTCGATCAGCTCAAAGGCGTCGTAGCTGACCTGCGCAACAAGACCGATTTCTACGAGCGTGGCTGGTCCAGCTATGATGCCGTGCTGGCCCGGGTCAAGGCCTTCAAGCACTATGTTGAGAACCAGGACGGCTGGCGAGTGATCAACCGAGCCGGTCAGCCGTTCGCTAAGGAGACCGAAGTCCATCTGTTCTTCGGCATCATCTGGTTTGGCAGCATATTCGATGTTAACCGCGAGCCAAATAACGGCCGGGGTCCGGTCGACTTTAAGGTCAGCATCGGTGCCGCAGACAAGTCCTTGATCGAGTTCAAGCTGGCCAGTAACAGTCACCTAAAACGGAACCTTGAGAAGCAGGTCGAGATCTACGAGAAGGCCAATCAGACGGCGACGTCGGTCAAGGTGATCATCTGCTATACCGAGGCCGATCAGGCCAAGGTCGCCAAGATCTTGAAGGCTCTCAACCTGGATGGGCGCGAGGACGTGATCGTAATCGATGCGCGGAGCGACAACAAGCCTTCGGCTTCGAACGCGTAGGGCGCGCCCTCACGCATGAGCGCCAGAACGGATGCGGCGAGGGCTGCCCGGAGCGCCCAGGCTCGACCGCTCCGACGTGGGTATCCTCGAATCGCTAGACCATGTACAGCAGGAAAGTACAGCAACCCGTCCGTACAGCGGGGGACTAGCAGGTACACCCAGGGACACGGCCGCGCTTATGACCTGCTAAGAGACGAGGTGGTAGGCCGACGTCTTTTAGTTCACACCGAGGAGGCCACTGGTTCGATCCCAGTATCGCCCACGAGCGGCTTTGCTTGCTCGATGATCTGCGATCAACATCGCCATGAGCCGCAGTATCTAGCCGGGGGGCGAGCCCCGGAAACCCCCGCGATACGCGGTCGCGGTCGGCGGTTCGAGTAAGCCTCGTTAATGTCCACCTAGCGGAAGGCCGCAGGAGGTCCCGTCTTGGCGTTGCCGGTCCTGCGCAGAGGTCAGCCGGGAGCGGATCGCACAGATGGTGACAATCGAGGATGTGCGCCAGGTGGCACTGGCCCTGCCGCGCACTAAAGAGGCGCTCGTCCACGACCGGGTGAAATTCCGCGTCGGCAGGATCGTTTACGTGGCACTGTCACGGGACGAGACGGTGATGGGGTTCGGGTTCCCCAAGGAGGAGCGCGCCGCGCTTATCGCCGCAGAGCCGACCAAGTTCCATATGCCAGTACCGTCCGACGAACGGTACAACTGGGTACGGGTGTGGCTGGCCGCGATTGACGAGGCGGAAATGCGGGAGCTTGTGACCGACGCCTGGCGCATGGTCGTACCAAAGAAGGTCGCCGCGGCGCATCTTCGCGGGTGGCGGGATTAACTGATCCCGAACGGCTGCCGCTGGCCTGTCGCCAACACGAACCAGTCGGCCCTTCCGGGCATCCGGCCCCTGCGCAAATGCCCGGAAGGCCACTGGCCAGTGCCTGCTACATCGGCATGGGTGCGAGTTCGAAGATTTCGATGCTGAACCGGCCCTTGCCCTCCGAGAGGAACGGGTGGCCGTCGACCAGTGCGCGCGCCGCTTCGACGCTGTCGGCCTCGACGATCGTGTAGCCGTTCTGGTCGCTCGGCGCGGGACTCGTCCCGTCGTCACTGACGGCCGAGCGAGCGCCGAACGGTGCCCCGGCGTCCACCAGAGCCTGGCCGACGCGGCCCATCCACTCACCCCAGGCGCGCATCTGCTCGGCAGACTGCTCGGCCGTGAAGTCCTCCATCGGGGTTGCCGGACCGCGGTACAGCAACAGGAACTTGCTCACGTGTGACTCCCTTCGTGACATGGAGAGATCGGCTAGGAGCCCGCTGGATCCCCCCTCGCGCGCCTGGTGCGCGCCCTAATCAACCGACGAACGGCGCTGCGGCGAATCGACAGCCGACCGGCCACCCGGCCACCCCGGCGACCGGGCCGAAGAGACCGGCATAAGCGTTGATCCGCAATGACGGGGGGGCGCCCCGCGACGCGCCGCGTACTGCGCCATGATGGCCTGGACGTCGCTTTTGCACCGCCACAGAGATCTCGCGGAGATTCCCAAATGACCAGTGCTGACCTGCTTGCCGACGCTTTCGCCAGGATCCGTGCCGCCGTACACGACGTGGTCGACGGCCTGGACCCGCATCAGCTGACATTTCGGCTGGATAGCGGGGCGAACACGATCGCCTGGCTGGTGTGGCATCTGACCCGGATCCAGGATGACCACGTCGCAGGCGTCGCCAAGACCGAGCAGGTATGGACGTCGCGTGGGTGGGCGCCGCGGTTCGGGCTTCCCTTCCACCCGAGCGACACGGGTTGGGGGCACACGGCCGACCAGGTCGGCGTGGTCCAGGTGGACTCGGGCGGGCTTTTGACCGGGTATTACGACGCGGTCCACGAGCAGACGCTGCGGTATGTGCGCGAGCTCACCGACGCCGATCTACCCCGCATCGTGGACGATCGATGGGATCCGCCGGTTTCGCTCGGGGTCCGGCTCGTCAGCGTGATCGCCGACGATCTGGAGCATGCTGGGCAGGCGGCCTTCGTCCGGGGTGTAGTGGAGCGCCAGCCGCGCTAGCGGTGACCAGGTAGAGTCTGAATAGCTGATGACTCCGCCCGGGAGAGTTCTCACGCAGCCGGCGTGAGGCGCCGAAGGAGCAACACCCCGGAACCTCTCAGGCACAAGGGACCGGGCGGGTGAGGCGTCTCTGGAAAGCAGGTGCCGCTGGCCGCCTGTGATGATGACAGTGGCGGCGGGTCCTCACCGAAGGTGCAAGCCGGACCGGACAGGCAACGGACGGCGAAGCTCTCAGGTCGCCATGACAGAGGGGAAGCGGCGGTGGCTCAGGCGCCGCCGTGCACGGTCGCCTCGGCGTACCGAAGCTCCCGGCACTTCAGGAGGCTCTGTCATGACCTATCAGCATTCGTCGGCAAGTACGGACCCGGCCGCTGGGCCGGGCGAAGGTACGCGCGCGGCGAGCGAAGGCGGCGCCTTCGCCGGACGGCATGTCGGCCCCTCCACGGCAGAGCTCGAGCGAATGCTCGCAGTCACCGGTTTCGCCACGCTGGACGAGCTGACCGGTGCCGCGCTGCCGTGCGGCATCGGCCAGCAGACCGCCCTCGATCTCCCCGCGCCGCTGACCGAACCCGAGGTGCTCAACGAGCTTCGCCGCATCGCAGGGCGGAACACGCTCCGCACCTCGATGATCGGGCTCGGCTACTACGGCACGGTCACCCCAGCGGTGATCCGCCGCAACGTGCTGGAGAACCCGGCCTGGTACACGGCGTACACGCCCTACCAGCCGGAGATCTCGCAGGGCCGTCTCGAGGCGTTGCTCATCTTCCAGACCATGCTGAGCGACCTGACCGCGCTCCCGGTCGCCGGGGCGTCGCTGCTGGATGAGGCCACCGCCGCCGCCGAGGCCATGACCCTGGCCAGGCGGAGTTCACGCCCGGCCCAGGGCAGGCCGGTGCGCACCGACGGGGCGAAGAGCGGCGTGTTCCTCGCCGACGCTGACTGCCTGCCGCAGACGCTTGCCGTGCTCCGCACGCGTGCGGAACCGCTCGGCATCGAGCTTGTCGTGGCCGAGCCCACCGCCAGCGTCATCGCCGGCCTGGAGGGAGAGCTGTTCGGCGTCCTGCTCCAGTATCCAGGGGCGAGCGGCACGGTACGCGACCTGCGTTCCTCCATCGAGGCCGCGCACGGGCGCGGCGCGCTCGCCGCCGTGGCCGCCGACCTGCTGGCACTGACGTTGCTGCGGCCGCCGGGGGAACTCGGTGCCGACATCGCCGTTGGCACGACGCAGCGGTTTGGGGTACCGCTCGGGTTCGGCGGGCCCCATGCGGCTTATATCGCTGTCCGGGAAGAGCTCAAGCGGCAGTTGCCCGGCCGCCTGGTCGGCCTCTCGGTGGACGCAGATGGCCGACCGGCGTACCGGCTCGCGCTGCAGGCGAGAGAGCAGCACATCCGCAGGGAGAAGGCGACAAGCAACATATGCACCGCTCAGGTGCTGCTCGCGGTCATGGCGGCTATGTATGCCGTATATCACGGTCCGGAGGGCCTCACCGCGATCGCGCGGCGCGTACACGGTCGGGCCGCCACCCTCGCCGCCACACTGCGCAGGCTTGGCCTGGAGACGGGACCGGACGGCTTCTTCGACACGATCCGCGTCCGAATCCCGGGTGATGCCGGCGAGGCGATGCGGCGCGCGGAGCGCGCGGGCTACAACCTGCTCCTCGTGGATGCGGACACGGTGCAGATCTCCTGCGACGAAACCACGAGCGACGCGCACCTGCGGGACGTGGCCGCCGCCGTGGTGAGTGCGCCGCCGTCTGGATCGGCCACCGAGCTTGCCGGCGACGCGCTGAACGCGCTTCCGGAGACGCTGAGCCGGGAGTCCGACTTCCTCACCCACCCGGTCTTCCACCGTTACCGCAGCGAGACCGCCATGCTCCGGTACCTGCGCCAGCTCGCCGACCGCGACATCGGGCTCGACCGTTCGATGATCCCACTCGGCTCCTGCACGATGAAGCTTAATGCAGCCGCCGAGATGCAGGCCATCAGCTGGCCGGGGTTCGCTTCGGTTCACCCCTTCGTGCCAGCTGATCAGGTGCGCGGTTACCGCGAGCTGATCGCAGACCTCGAGCGCTGGCTGGCCGACATGACCGGCTACGACGCGGTCAGCCTGCAGCCCAACGCGGGCTCGCAAGGGGAACTGGCCGGCCTGATGGCGATCCGCGCCTACCACGCGTCGCGCGCAGAGGCGCACCGCGAGGTATGCCTCATCCCAGCATCCGCACACGGCACGAACGCGGCGAGCGCGGCACTGGCGGGCCTGCGCGTCGTCGTCGTGGCGTGTGGCGCCGACGGTGTCATAGACGACAGCGACTTGACCGCGAAGCTGGAAGCGCACCGGGGCAAGGTCGCGGCGATCATGGTGACTTACCCGTCCACGCACGGCGTGTTCGAGGAGAGCATTACCGACGTGGCCCGGCGAGTGCATGAGGCTGGCGGCCAGGTGTATGTCGACGGCGCGAACCTCAACGCCCTCGTGGGACTGGCACGGCCCGGTGAGTTCGGTGCCGACGTATCCCACCTGAACCTGCATAAGACCTTTTGCATCCCGCACGGTGGCGGCGGTCCCGGGGTCGGCCCGGTGGCCGCCCGTGCCCACCTGGCCGCCTTCCTGCCGCCGGCCGTGCCAGGGATACCGCGCCTGCGGCCAGCGGGGCCGGACGGCGCGGACGCCGTTGGCGACGGGGCCAACGACGTCGGCCCCGTCGCCGCCGCGCCATGGGGATCGGCGGGCATCCTGCCGATCTCCTGGGCCTACATCCGGATGATGGGCGCCCCAGGGCTGTGCCTGGCGACGCAGGTAGCCATCCTCGCCGCGAACTACGTGGGCAGGCGGCTCGCACCGCACTACCCCGTGCTTTACAAGGGCCGAGGCGGGCTCGTGGCGCACGAGTGCATCATCGACCTGCGCCCGATCACCAAACAGACCGGCGTTACCGGGGAGGACGTCGCGAAGCGGCTGATCGATTATGGGTTCCACGCGCCGACGGTGTCATTCCCGGTCGCGGGCACCCTGATGATCGAGCCGACCGAGAGCGAGGACCTCACCGAACTCGACCGTTTCTGTGACGCCATGATCTCGATCCGGCAGGAGATCGCCCGCGTGGCGTCGGGGGAATACGACCGGCAGGACAATCCGTTGCGCAACGCTCCCCACACCGCGGAGATGCTGGTCAGCGGCGAATGGAAGCACGCCTACCAGCGCGAGGACGCGGCGTACCCTGGGCACAGCCTCGGCACCGAAGCGGCCGGACTGCGGCGCGACAAGTACTGGCCACCGGTACGCCGCATTGACCAAGCCTACGGCGACAGGCACCTCGTGGTTGCCTGCCCGCCGCCCGAGGCGTTCGCCGAGGAGCCGTCCGCCCATCACCGGTAGCCCGCTCCGTCCGTTCCCATTGGGCGCACCGCATGGTGGGCTGACACGTCTCGGGTGAACGACACTATGCTTCCGGCATGACGCCCGACCCGTCCTCCGCACCCGCTCGGCCGGAGCGCGTGGCGGCCGACGTCGCGCCCACATCGGCCGACGTCGCGCCCACATCGGCGGACGCCGGCTCGCCATCGCCTGTTGCCGGGCCAGCGCTGGCAGCCGACGGATCTGCGACGGCCCCGCCTGCCGAGCCCGAAGAGATGTGCGAACTCGGCGGGCAGCTGCTCGAGCAAGGGCAGGCAGCCCAGGCCGCGGAGGTCTTCACCGCGGCGTTGCAGCTGGTAGCCGCGGATGATCCGGTCCGTGGCCACTTGCTCAGCGGACTGGGCATGGCTCGCCTGGAGCAGGCGGTCATGGTGTTCACCGAGGCCGCTCAACACGGGGACCACGACGCTCGCCCGCTCGCATTGGAGCTGCTGGCCCGCGTTCTGCCGTTACGAGAGCGAGACGAGCAGGCCGCGCAGGTCTGGCAGCACGGCCTGAACGACCCGGATCCGCACGTCGTGGCGGCGGTGCGGGCCCGGCTTCGCCGCGCCTTCGGCGTGGTCGCGGAGCCCGGCCAGGAGTTCTGGTGGGACAGCTTCCTCGAATCAGCGGTAAGGGACGGTACTCTGCCCGTGCTCGCGGCCGAGCTGTTCGGTGCTCTTGACCAGCTATACGCGCTGGTCGCGGTGCCCTACGTCCGCAAGGTGCGCCAGCGTGAGCTGCGGGAGGCGCTCGCCCAGGCGGTGCGCCTGCCGGGCGGTTACGCCTGGGGTCCGGAGCTGCAGCAGAGTTTCCGCCGGCGGCTGGGTGATCGCGACGGCATGTGACCGCGTGATATGACGGATCACAAAAGTCGGCAAACGTGAAGCGAGGCGGCCATATGGATCGCGTGCGCATCGGTACGCTCGGGACCGCACGCATCACAGCGAACGCGCTGATCGCGCCCGCCCTGGAGGTCCCTGAAGCGGTGCTGGCCGCGGTTGCCGCGCGGGACCCAGCTCGCGCACGGGACTTCGCTGCGGCACGCGGCATCAGGCAGGTGCACGATTCCTACGAAGAACTGATCGCGGATCCAGACATCGATGCCGTCTACAACCCGCTGCCCAACTCGTTGCACGCGCAATGGACGCTGAAGGCGATCGAGGCGGGCAAGCACGTGCTGTGCGAGAAGCCCTTTACCGCCAATCTCGCAGAGGCCGAGAACGTGGCCACGGCGGTCCAGGAATCCGGCTTGGTGGTTATGGAGGCGTATCACTACCGCTACCATCCGCTTGCCCGACGTATGCGAGAGATCGTGCAGGGCGTCGGCGGTGGCGGAGACAATGACGGCGATCTTGGAGCCGTACGCCACATCGAGGTAACGCTGTGCTTCCCGATACGCGATCCGGCCGACATCCGCTTCCGCTATGAACTCGGCGGCGGGGCCACCATGGACGGTGGCTGCTACGCGATCAACTGTCTTCGGCTTCTCGGCCCCGGTGAACCCAAAGTGGTGTCCGCCGCCGCGCAGGAGTCGTCCCCGGGCGTTGATGCGGTTATGACTGCCCTTGTTCGCTACCCTGGCGCCGCCACCGGCGAGTTCAGCATCTCCCTGCTGCCGGGCAGGCCATTTACGGCGGACGTGCGGGTGACAGGCGAGGAGGGCGAGCTGCGCGTGGTCAATTTCATGACACCGCACACCGGTCACCGGCTAGAGGTCATGGCGCGCGGCGAGACGCGGCAAGAACAGGTGGCCGGAGGAGCGACCTATACCGGTCAGCTGCGTGCGTTCACCGCGGCGGTGCTGCGCGGTGAGGCGTTTGCCACCACCGCGGCGGACGCGATCGTCAACATGCGGCTGATCGACGACGTCTACCGCGCGGCCGGCCTTCCGCTCCGCGGAATGTGAGCCTGGTAACAGTCTGCCGCTGCAACCCCTGTGCGTGGCCTTTGCCCTGTTCGCGGCCGATAGCCTGGTTCGGGCGCCGATAAAGCACAATCTTGGTGCCGGCCACCGTTGGCTGGTGCCGACCGAAGGGAGGCCATGAAGAGCCGGCGTATCGAACTGAGCACGTCGCAAGTCGCTGCGAGCGTTCTTGCCACCATCACCGGCACGGTCATGACCTCTTTTCTGGGGGTAGCGGGCACGCTGATCGGTGCTGCCGTGATCAGCGTCGTGAGTACCGCCGGCGCTGCCGTCTACCGCTATTACCTCGGCCGAACCGGCGAGCGGCTGCGCTCGATAGGCCCAGTGGTGGTTTCCCATACTCGTGTCGCTGGGCAGGGATTGCGCGAAGTCGGGCGGCTCCGCGTTCCCGGGTCCGCAGGCGGGGAAGACCACCCCGGCCACTCGTCCGATGGCGACCCGTCAGATCATGACCCACTGACCACGCAGTTCCCAGCGGTGGACCCAAGTTCCGGCGGGCGAGCGCACAGGCCAGACGCCGAGGGCGAAGCGTCGCGCGGTGTCAGGTGGAAGTCGCGCTGGCTCATGCTGGCTGGCGTATCGGCAGGGATCTTCGTTGTCGTGATTGGTGGTATCACCTTGGTTGAGGCGATGGCGGGCAAACCCGTGAGCAATCTGGTGTGGCACAAGAATGGCTCCGGCACCACGGTCGGCGATGCTGTTGAGGGCGGCACCAGCCAGCGGGGGCCGTCACCGTCACCGTCACCGTCGCCGTCAACGACGCCGAGTACGCCGGTCCGGTCAAGCGTCACCCCCCATGGGCAGACAGTCTCACCGACGTCGTCCGCATCGCTGCCAGGAACTCCCGCATCTACCCCGTCGTCGCCAGCACCGACCCCATCGCCGCCGCCGCCGCCGTCGGCGGGAACGCCAACCCGCCCGTCCGGCTAAGGCCGGTAGGTGGCCGCGGGCCTCGCTGGCCTGCTCGCCGCACTAGAGTGACTGCGTGGCTGATCCGGCGACCTACCGCCCAGCGCCAGGCTCAATTCCCGAGTCCCCAGGCGTCTACAGGTTCCGCGACGGCCACGGCCATGTCATCTATGTCGGCAAGGCCAAAAACCTGCGTTCCCGGCTGAACTCATATTTCGCCGACTGTTTTGGCCTGCATCCGCGCACCCAGGCCATGCTGCGCTATGCGGCCGGTGTCGACTGGACAGTTGTCGGGACCGAGGTCGAGGCGCTCCAGCTCGAGTACTCCTGGATCAAGGAATATGACCCGCGGTTCAACGTGCGGTACCGCGATGACAAGAGCTATCCGTATCTCGCGGTCACGCTGGACGAGGAGTACCCACGGGTGATGGTGATGCGCGGCGCGAAACGCCGGAGGGTCAGATATTTCGGCCCCTACTCGCATGCCTGGGCGATCAGGGAAACCGTCGACCTGCTGCTCCGCGTCTTCCCTGTGCGGACCTGCTCGGCCGGTGTATTCAAGCGCGCCAGGCAGATCGGGCGCCCATGCCTGCTCGGCTATATAGACAAGTGTTCGGCGCCATGTGTCGGGCGGGTGGACGCTGCCACCCACCGCCTGCTGGCCGAGGATTTTTGTGACTTCATGGCTGGAAACACCACCAGGTTCATCCGCCGCCTGGAACGGCAGATGCGCGAAGCCGCCGCGGCGGAGGAGTTCGAGCGCGCAGCACGGCTCCGGGATGACGTCCAGGCACTACAGCGGGCCCTGGAGAAGCAGGCGGTCGTGCTTGGCGACGGCACCGACTGCGATGTCATCGCGCTCGCTGAGGATCAGCTCGAGGCCGCGGTGCAGGTCTTCTATGTTCGCGGCGGCCGCGTGCGGGGGCAGCGTGGCTGGGTGGTGGACAAGGTCGAGGATGTCAGCCCAGGCGAGCTGGTGGAACACTTCCTCAGCCAGGTCTACGGCGACGACCCGGTGTCAGCCGATTCGCCCGCTGAACCCAGCGGGCCACCTGCCGGGCCGCCTGCCGACCGAACGGCGGGCGGTACCGCGCCGAGCGCCTCAGGTGTGCCGCGCGAGGTGCTCGTCCCCGTTCTACCGGCCGACGCGGGCCCGATCGCCGAGTGGCTCGCCGCGCGGCGCGGTGGGCGAGTCGATCTGCGCGTGCCACGGCGCGGGGACAAAAAGACGCTGCTCGAAACCGTGACGAGGAATGCGGCTGAGTCGCTGGCGCTGCACAAGACCCGCCGGGCGAGCGACCTGACCACGCGGAGCCTCGCGTTGCAGGAAATCCAGGATGCGCTCGGCCTGGATGAGGCGCCGCTTCGCATCGAGTGCTATGACGTGTCCAACCTGCAGGGCACGAACGTCGTGGCGTCGATGGTGGTATTCGAGGACGGGCTCGCGCGCAAGGGGGAGTACCGCAGGTTCAGCATCCGCCAGCTCGCCGGGCAGGGCGATGTCGCTGCCATACACGAGGTGATCTCCCGACGGTTCCGGCGGTATCTGGAGGAGCGGGAGCAGACCGGCGAACTTGCTCTGTTGTCCCGGGGAGACGACCTCCACGAACCCCCCACGGAAAGGCGTAGCGAGGCAGCCGAGCAGGGCGCTGTGGATGCCCGGCAGCGCCGGTTCTCCTATCCGCCGGGGCTCGTCGTGGTGGACGGCGGGCCCGCCCAGGCGGCTGCGGCGCGGCAGGCTCTCGACGAACTCGGAATTGACGACGTGGCTGTGTGTGGCCTGGCCAAGCGGCTCGAGGAGGTCTGGCTTCCCGCCGAAGAGAATCCGGTGATCCTGCCGCGCACAAGTGAGGGCCTCTATCTTTTGCAGCGGGTGCGGGATGAGGCGCACCGATTTGCCATCACCTATCACCGCGCTAAAAGATCCAAGGCCCTGACCCAAAGTGAACTGGACGGGGTGCCCGGCCTTGGCCCGGCCAGGCGCTCGGCGCTGCTGCGGCGCTTCGGCTCGGTCCGGCGGATCAGGGAAGCTAGCGTTGACGAGATCGCCGAGCTGCCGGGATTTGGGCGGCGCACGGCGGAGTCCGTACTGGCCGCGCTCGGCGCCAGGAGCGCGGCCTCCGGCACATCAGGCGGGGAACCGGGATGACACCAGCAGCCTCACCAGCGCCGGACCTTGTCATCATCACGGGCATGTCGGGTGCTGGCCGGAGCACTGCGGCGAAGTCACTTGAGGATCTCGACTGGTTCGTGGTGGATAACCTGCCACCTAGCCTGCTGCCCACCATGGTCGACCTCGCCGCACGCTCGCAGGGGAGCGTGCGAAGGATTGCGGTCGTCGTCGACGTGCGCAGCCGGGCTTTCAGCACTGACCTTAAGAGCACCATTAACGAGCTCGCGGGCCGGGGTATCCGGCCACGTGTCGTTTATCTGGTGGCCGCGGACGACACGCTGGTCAGACGGTTCGAGAGCGTGCGCCGCCCGCATCCGCTGCAGGGTGAGGGCCGGATCGTGGACGGAATCGCGGCCGAGCGTGAGCTGCTGCGAGGCGTGAGCGGCGACGCGGACCTGGTGCTCGACACGTCCACGCTTAACGTGCATGAGCTGCGCGCCCGGATGCGCGGCTTCTTCGCTGGCGAGCAGGACCGGGCAGTGCGGGTCAACATCGTGTCGTTCGGCTACAAGTACGGGCTCCCGGTAGATGCTGATCTGGTGGCTGACTGCAGATTCCTGCCCAACCCGCACTGGCTCGCGGAGCTTCGCCCGCTTACCGGGCTTGACCCACCGGTCCGCGACTATGTGCTCAGCCAGCCGGGCGCGAAGGAATTCCTTGACGCCTACCTGGAGACGATGCGTGTCCTGCTGCCCGGCTACGAGCGCGAAGGCAAGCTCTTTGTCACGATGGCGATCGGCTGCACCGGCGGTAAGCACCGCAGCGTCACTATCGCAGAACAGATCGGCGCGCGGCTGGCCGAATCCAGCGCGGACGTCCAGGTGGCACACCGGGACCTTGGCCGTGAGTGATCCGCCCACAGCACCGGAAAACGGTACGCCGAAGGTCGCCGCGCTCGGCGGCGGGCACGGGCTCTATGCGTCGCTGTCCGCGCTGCGGCAGGTGACCAGCGAGCTCACCGGCATCGTCACCGTGGCCGATGACGGCGGGTCGAGTGGTCGCCTGCGCCGGCAGTTCGGCGTGCTGCCGCCCGGTGACCTGCGAATGGCGCTCGCCGCGCTCTGCGGCGATGACGACTGGGGCACCACCTGGAGCCGGGTCGTGCAGCATCGTTTCGACGGCGAAGGCGAACTGTCCGGTCACACTGTGGGAAATCTGCTCATTGTCGCGCTCTGGGATCTTCTCGGGGATACCGTGGCGGGCCTCGACTGGGTCAGGATGCTGCTGCGCGCGCATGGCCGCGTGCTCCCCATGGCCGCGGTCCCGTTGGACATCGCGGCCGAGGTGGAAGGAGCCGACCCGCAGCGGCCACACGAGATCAGCCTCGTACGCGGGCAGGCTGCGTGCGCGACAACGCGAGGACGGGTCCGCTCGATCTCGCTGATCCCGGGAAATCCTCCCGCGTGCTGGCAGGCGGTAGCGGCCGTGCAGGAGGCGGACTGGATCGTGCTCGGGCCGGGCTCGTGGTTCACCAGCGTGCTGCCCCACCTGCTGGTACCGGAGCTCGCCACGGCCTTGGTGACGGCGCGGGCGCGTCGGCTCGTGGCGCTCAACCTTGCGCCGCAACCAGGCGAGACAGCCGGGTTCTCGCCGCACACACACCTGGACGTGCTGGCCGTTCACGCGCCCGGGCTGAGCGTTGACGTGGTGCTCGCGGACCGCTCGGCCACGCGGGCTGGAATCACGCAACTGGAGAAGGCCGCTGACGCGCTTGGCGGCAGGCTCGTCCTGGCCGACGTGGCCATGACGGACGGATCGCCGCGTCACGACCCGCGCCGCCTCGCCGCGGCTTACGCTGACATCTTTGAGGGGGGATGACGCGATGGCCATGACCGGCGTGGTGAAGGACGAACTCAGCCGCGTCACGGTGCTGAAGCCGTGTTGCCGCAAGGCGGAGGTGTCCACGTTGCTGCGGTTCGCCGGTGGTCTGCACCTGGCGAGCGGCCGGATCGTGATCGAGGCAGAACTCGACACGGGCGCCAGCGCGCGGCGGCTGCGTAAGGACATCGCGGAGGTGTTCGGCCACTCGTCCGAACTGGTCGTGCTCGCGCCCGGTGGGTTGCGCAGGGGCAACAGATACGTGGTGCGCGTGTATCGGGACGGGGACAGCCTGGCCCGCCAGACGGGCCTGGTTGACAGCTACGGGCGGCCTGTCCGCGGCCTGCCGCGGCAGGTCGTGGCGGGCACGACCTGCGACGCCGAGGCGGCGTGGCGAGGCGCCTTTCTCGCGCACGGCTCGCTCACAGAGCCGGGCAGGTCGATGTCGCTCGAGGTGACCTGCCCAGGACCGGAGGCGGCTCTCGCACTGGTCGGATCGGCCCGGAGGCTGAAAATCCACGCCAAGGCGCGCGAGGTTCGCGGCGTGGACCGGGTGGTCATCAGGGACGGCGACGCGATCAGCGCCCTGCTGACTCGGCTTGGTGCCCATGACAGCGTGCTCGCGTGGGAAGAGCGGCGAATGCGTCGCGAGGTCAGGGCGACGGCGAACCGGCTGGCCAACTTCGACGACGCGAACCTGCGGCGCAGCGCCCGTGCTGCGGTCGCGGCTGGCGCGCGGGTGGAGCGGGCGCTGCAGATTCTCGGCGAAGCTGCGCCCGGGCATCTGGTCTCGGCAGGTCATTTGCGCCTGGAGCACCGGCAGGCGAGTCTCGAGGAACTCGGCGCGCTCGCCGACCCGCCGCTGACCAAGGACGCGATCGCTGGCCGCATCAGGCGGCTGCTCGCGATGGCGGACAAGCGGGCGATGGAGATCGGCGTCCCAGGCACAGACGCCAACCTCACCCCCGAGATGCTCGTCCCCTGAGCCGCGCCGCGTTCGATAAGGTCGCATACGGGCGGTACTGCGCAGTGTCTGCAGTCTCACCGTGGCGCGACATGCTCAACAGACGAGGAGTCAACGCTGTGACCATCCGTGTCGGCATCAATGGTTTTGGCCGCATCGGGCGAAACTTCTGGCGCGCCGTGTACGCGCTGCCTGGCAGTTCCGCAACCGCGCCAGTTTCCGCCCAGGTGAGCGGCGACATCGAGATCGTCGCGGCCAACGACCTGACGGACACCAAGACGCTCGCGCACCTGCTGAAGTACGACACGGTGCTCGGCACGCTGGATATGGAGGTCGCCGCCTCGGGGGACGCCATCGTGGCCGGCGGAAACACCATCAAGGTGCTGGCGCAGCGGGATCCCGCACTGCTCCCGTGGCGCGACCTGGGCGTGGACATCGTGATCGAGTCGACCGGGCGGTTCACGAAGGCGGAAGACGCGCGCAAGCACATCGACGCTGGCGCGAAGAAAGTGATCATTTCGGCGCCAGCCAAGGGCGAAGACCTCACGATCGTGATGGGGGTCAACGACGACGTCTACGACCCGACCGTGCACACGATCATTTCCAATGCTTCCTGCACGACGAACTGTGTGGCGCCGCTGGCCAAGGTCCTGCTCGACAACTTCGGGATCGTGAAGGGCTTGATGACAACCATCCACGCCTACACCAACGACCAGGTGATCCTGGACTTCCCGCACAAGGACCTGCGGCGGGCCCGCGCGGCGGCGCAGAACATCATCCCGACCACCACCGGCGCGGCGCGGGCGACCGCGCTGGTGCTACCCGACCTCAAGGGCAAGCTCGACGGGATGGCGATGCGGGTACCGGTGCCGGACGGTTCGGTGACGGACCTGGTCGTGGAGGTGAACCGCGAGGTCACCAAGGACGAGGTGAACCAGGCGTACCAGGCCGCCGCGGACGGGCCGCTCAAGGGGTACCTGCATTACACCGAGGACCCCATCGTGTCATCCGACATCGTGGGCACGCCGTATTCCTGCACCTTCGATGCCGCCCTTACCATGACGTTCGGTAACCAGGTCAAGGTCATCGGCTGGTACGACAATGAGTGGGGTTACTCGTGTCGGCTCGCCGACCTGACCCGCCTTGTCGGTTCCCGCGAGTGACCATTCCCCGGCTGGCCGACGCGGGCGGGGTCGCACGCCCTGGCGCCGCTTGAAAGAAAGCTGAGCTCCATGAAGAGCATCGACGATCTCGAGGTTGCCGGGCGTCGCGTTCTCGTCCGCGCCGATCTGAACGTGCCGCTCGACAGCTCCGGCCCTGAACCGGTGATCACCGACGACGGCCGGATCCGCGCGAGCCTGCCCACCATCACAAAGCTCACTCGGCGCGGTGCCCGGGTCATCGTCTGCGCTCACCTGGGCCGGCCCAAGGGTGCGACGTATGCGGAGCGTGCCACGCCCGGGCTGACGCTTGCGTCCGTGGCCGTGCGGCTGGGGGACCTGCTCGGCAAGCTGGTGACCTTCATCCCCGACGTGGCGGGTGATGCGGCCCGCGCCGCGGCGGCCGATGTCGCCGACGGCGGCGTGGCATTGCTCGAGAACCTTCGCTTCGAGCCCGCCGAGACCAGCAAGGACGACGCGGAGCGGGGCGCGTTCGCGGACCGGCTCTCTGCGCTGGCCGAACTCTACGTCGGCGACGGTTTCGGCGCGGTGCACCGCAAGCATGCCAGCGTGTACGACGTACCACACCGGCTGCCGCATGCCGCGGGCGATCTCGTCATCGCGGAGGTCGCCGTCCTGCACCGGCTGACAAAAGACCCGGACCGGCCGTATGTCGTGATTCTCGGCGGCGCCAAGCCCTCGGATAAGCTCGCGGTCATCGGCAACCTCCTTGAGGTCGCAGACCGGGTGCTGATCGGCGGCGGGATGGCGTACACCTTCCTCAAGGCGCAAGGCCACGAGGTAGGCAACTCGATGCTGGAGGCAGACCAAGTTCCCGAGGTCGTGCGCGTGCTTGAGGACGCGGCGCGGCGCGGGGTGGAGATCGTTCTCCCCGTTGACATCGTCGCCGCGACGCGGTTCGCAGCGGACGCGGAGCACGAGGTTGTCCCGGCGGCGGGGATCCCGGCTGACCGTGAAGGTCTGGACGTGGGACCGCGGACCCGGCGGCTTTTCGCGGAGAAACTGGCGGACGCCAAGACAGTGTTCTGGAACGGGCCGCTCGGCGTCTTCGAGTTTCCCGCCTTCGCGGCCGGCACGCGTGCGGTCGCCGACGCGATCAGCCGGGTCGACGGATTCACGGTTGTGGGCGGCGGCGACTCGGCCGCTGCCATTCGGTCATTTGGGCTGCCACCGCACGCTTTTTCGCACATCTCCACCGGCGGCGGCGCCAGTTTGGAGTTCCTGGAAGGCCGGGAACTGCCTGGGCTCGTCGCACTTGAGGAGTGATCGTGACACCCCGCCTGCCGCTGATCGCTGGCAATTGGAAGATGCACGGCAATCACCTCGAGGCGATTGCCCTCGTGCAGAAGCTTGCCTTCGCGTTTATTCCAAAGGACTTCGACGAGGCGGAGATCGCCGTTCTGCCGCCCTTCACCGCGCTGCGCAGCGTGCAAACCCTCGTGTCCGGTGACCGGCTGCGTATCGTATACGGTGCCCAGGATCTTTCGCAGCACGAGAAAGGCGCCTACACGGGCGATATCTCCGGCGCGATGCTCGCCAAGCTGGGCTGCACGTATGCGGTGGTCGGCCATTCCGAGCGCCGGGCGTGGCATGGCGAGGATGACGCGCTGGTGAATGCAAAAGCCAAGGCCGCATTGGCTGCCGGTCTGGTGCCAATCATCTGTGTTGGTGAGGGCCTGGAGACGCGGCGGACCGGTGATCATGTCGCCTACACGCTCGGTCAGCTGGACGCCGCGCTCGCCGGGGTTGCGGCGGAGAAGGTCGCCGGTCTCGTCATTGCCTACGAACCTGTGTGGGCAATTGGAACGGGGGAGGTGGCGACGCCAGAGAATGCTCAGGAGGTTTGCGCGGCGATTCGTCAGCGGGTTTCCGCGCGTCACGCCGAGGATGCGGCTGTTGGAGTGCGTATCCTGTATGGCGGATCTGTAAAATCGGACAATATCGCCCCGATCATGGCACAGACCGATGTTGACGGTGCCTTGGTCGGGGGGGCGAGCTTGGACGCTAGCGAGTTCGTCAAGATCTGCCGTTACCGGGAACTTGGCGTATGAGCCTTGATTCCGGTTCGGCTGATCCGCAGCGGGTTTTCGTCGTACTCTGCCAGCGGGAGCGTGGACCGGCTGGTCCGGGTTCTTGGCAGGACGTGGCGCTCGTCAGGGCGGACCGGCGCCAGCCCAACACCGAGGCCGGCGGAGTCGGCGGCCCGTAGCGACTGACGCAGTGACGTAAAACGGCAACGCCGCAAACAGTCGGCTGCACGTGGCGGTGCCGCAAACAGGCGGAGCCGTGCGAACAAGTGCCGCAGCAGAAGGTATGGTCAAAGAATGATCGTTGGAATCTCCATCGCCCTCACCGTCACGAGTCTGCTGATGGTGGTGCTCGTGCTGTTGCACAAGGGCAAGGGCGGTGGCCTCTCGGACCTCTTCGGCGGCGGCGTCTCGTCCTCGCTGGGCTCCTCCTCTGTGGTCGAGCGGAACCTGGACCGCATCACCGTCGTCATCGGGGTGGCGTGGTTTGTCTGCATCGTGGTCCTCAGTTTCCTGTTCAACCATTGATAGCCAGTGCTGATCAACCACTGACAACCGCAGGGAACCGAACCGAGAGGTGATCCGTGGGTAGTGGCAACGCCATCCGTGGGAGCCGGGTAGGCGCCGGACCAATGGGAGAAGCCGAGCGGGGCGACGCCGCGCCGCGCATACGCGTCACGTTCTGGTGTTCCAACCGGCATGAGACGCGGCCCAGCTTCGCCAGCGACGCCGCCATCCCGGAGAGCTGGGATTGCCCCCGGTGCGGCTTCCCCGCGGGCCGCGACAGGGAGAACCCCCCCGCGCCGCACAGGATTGAGCCGTATAAGACACACCTCGCCTATGTGAAGGAACGGCGCACCGACGCTGACGGCGCGGCGATCCTCGCGGAGGCGCTGGACCGGCGCCGCAGCCTGTAGCGCCGGGCCGGGTGGCGGCCGCGGCCCCCGGCACCTGTTTTGCGCCCCCAGTATGGGTAACCATCGGCTGCAGCGGCCCAGACACGGCCAGGTTCATGGGTGTCATGTCGTGCGTTCCTTGTTCGCTGGCGTCGCCCTCAGATACCGGCAGAACAGGCTGCCGCCCGCTTCAAGAACATGCGCGAGCCGAAGGCGCTTCGGCGAGTCCATGGCGGAGTAGGTGGTGATCCGACCACCGCCGCCGTCGGCCAGCAGCGGGCTCACCGTGAGGCAGAGGTCGTCAAGCAGGTCCGCCGCTGCGAGCTGGCTGAGGAGCCGCGGTCCCCCCTCGGTGAGGATCCGGCGGAACCCGCGGCGTACGAGGGAGGCGACGGCAATCCTGAGATCGACGAAATCCTCGCCGCCGATCACCACGTCGGCCGCTTTTCTGGCCTCCACGCGCCGCTGCGGTGTTGCGGCCGCGGTAGTGATCAGAATCGTGCGGGCATGCTCCGGTGCCTGGCTGAACAGCCGGGCAGACAGATCGAGATCCATCCTTGTGGTGACGACAGCGATGGGTGGCGAGGGTGGCCGGCCCGCACGCAGGCCTGCCCACTCGTCCCGGATCCTGGCCGGGCCGTAACCCTCCACGCGCACCGTCTCGGCACCTACGACGATCACGTCGGCAAGGCTTCGCAGCAGCCCGAAGAGACGGTGGTCCTCGTCGCAGGAAAGCCCTCCGGACCTGTGGTCAACCGTCGCGGCACCGTCCACGCTCGCGATCATGTTGGCTCGAACCCATGGAGCTGCCGGGCCCTGCGCCGGCGGGTAGGCGTAGGCAGCAGCGAGGTCGACACTGCTCAGGCCATCGCCGCCGGCAATATCACCCGGTACCGTGCCGCGGCCCCCGGGAAAGATCTCTCGCACGGTCAGCAGTCAATCAGATCACTGGCCATGACGGCCTCATCGGGAATGCCGCCGCCGCGCATGCCCGCGACGCGTTGAAGCCGCCAGGTGACACAAGATTGCATCCATGAACACGTAGCGCCCGTGTGCATTTTGGAGATTAACGGGGTGTACGGGTCTTGCCGGGCCATGGTCCGATGATCGCGCGCGTGGCGGGACCGGGGGGTGCGCCGGGTTCTCTCATGCCCCGCGGGTTGTCCGGCGCCAGTACACGAGGACGCGTCGTTGCATGCTGCCATGCCGCATGCTTGCGGCACGCCCGCGAGAGGAGCCGGGTGCGGATCGGCGCTCTTGTCCTCTGGATCGCAAACGCCTGCATCGGCCTTTACCTGTTGTCGATCTGGCTGCTGCGCGGTGGTATTCGCCGGCAGGCGACGAAGGTGACCCGTTTTCCCATTGGCCTCATCTTCATGCATCCCCTCTTCGCCGCGGCAGGCCTGGGTTTCTGGGTGGCCTATGTGCTGAGCGGGCGGGTGAGGTGGGCCTGGATCGCGTTCGGCATCCTGTGTGTGGCGGCGCTGCTGGGCTTCGCCCTGCTCACACGATGGCTGACCGGCCGGGGCGGTCGCCACGCCCGGGAGGCCGAACAGCGTTTTCCCCGCTACGCGGTCCTGTTGCACGCTCTGGTCGGGGTCGCCACATTCGTTCTTGTGCTCGTCACCGCGACGATCGTGAGTCACTCCTAGACGGAGTCGCGGACCCGGCCCATCACGCGGCGGGACTGTCGGGGCGGCGCAGAATCTGGGCGGAGGTTCCCCCCACCGTTACCCGCGCGGCTGCGCGCAGCACAGGGGCTTCAGTGCCGATGGCGCCGGCTACTGTGTCGAGCACGACCTCCCATGACTTGCCGAAACGCTCCGCTGGCAGCGTGAACGTGACCGGATCGGCATGCGCGTTGAACAACAACAGGAACGAGTCGTCGGAGACACCCTCGCCGCGCGGATCTGGCTCAGTGATGGCGTCGCCGTTCAGGAAAACGGCTATGGCCTTTCGGTGCTCGGCGTTCCAATCGGTGTCGGTCATGTGGTGGCCGCCGGGAGTGAGCCACGCGATGTCGCCAACGCCATCGCTCGACGCGGCCCGCCCAAGGAAGAAGCGCCGGCGCCGGAACACCGGGTGGTCGCGGCGCAGTTGTGAGAGCGTCCGCACCAGCCGGAGTGTGCTCTCATCGGCCTGGTGCCAGTCCATCCAGGAAATCTCGTTGTCCTGGCAGTAGGCGTTGTTATTGCCCTGCTGTGTCCGCCCGAACTCGTCTCCGGCGAGCAGCATCGGTATTCCCTGTGCGCAGAAGAGCGTCGTCAGGAAGTTCCGTTTCTGCCTGGCCCGGAGCTGGTTGATCGCGGGATCGTTGGTCGGCCCCTCGGCGCCGCAGTTCCATGACCGGTTATCGTCGCTGCCATCCCTGTTGTCTTCCCCGTTGGCCTCGTTGTGCTTTCCGTTGTAGCTCACCAGATCGGCCAGCGTGAAACCGTCGTGGCAGGTCACGAAGTTCACCGATGCCACCGGCCGCCTGCCGCTCGCCTCGTACAGGTCACTTGAGCCGCTCAGCCGGGATGCGAACTCGGCCAATGTGCGTGGCTGACCGCGCCAGAAATCGCGCACGGTATCGCGGTACTTGCCGTTCCACTCACTCCACAAGGCTGGGAAGTTGCCAACCTGGTACCCGCCTTCCCCCACGTCCCATGGCTCGGCGATCAGCTTGACCTGGGACACAACGGGATCCTGCTGGACGAGGTCGAAAAAGGCGGACAGGCGGTCCACGTCATGCAGCTCCCTGGCTAGCGCCGCGGCGAGGTCGAACCTGAAGCCGTCGACATGCATCTCAAGCACCCAGTACCGCAGCGAGTCCATCACGAGCTGCAGCGCATGCGGGTGCCTGACGTTCAGGCTGTTCCCACAGCCGGTGTAGTCGAGGTAATAACGCCTGTCGTCATCCGTTAGCCGGTAGTACGCGGCGTTGTCGATGCCACGGAACGACAACGTCGGTCCCATGTGGTCGGCTTCTGCCGTGTGGTTGTAAACGACATCCAGAATTACCTCGATGCCGGCCCGGTGCAATTCCTGCACCATCGTCTTGAACTCAAGCACCTGTTCGCCGAGCTCGCCAGCTGAGGAGTACCCACTGTGCGGGGCGAGGAAGCTGATGGTGTTGTATCCCCAGTAGTTCGTAAGACCGCGGGCGATGAGCGCGTGCTCGGGGACGAACTGGTGGACCGGCATGAGTTCCACGGTGGTGATGCCGAGGTGCTGCAGGTGATCGATCACCGCCGGATGGGCCAGGCCGCTGTAGGTGCCCCGCTGCTCAGGAGGCACGCGCGGATGGCGCAGCGTCAAACCGCGCACGTGCGCCTCATATATGACTGTCTCGTGGTAGGCGATGCGTGGCGGCCTGTCATCGCCCCAGTTGAAGAACGGGTTCGTCACAACGTTCTTCGGCATGTACGGCCCGCTGTCTTCCCGGTTCAGCCGCGCCGGATGGGCGAAGTAGTAGGAGAACAGGGATTCGTGCCAGCGCACCTGACCCTGTACCGCCTTGGCGTACGGGTCAAGCAGCAGCTTGGCGGGGTTACAGCGATGCCCGCGGCCCGGCTCGTAGGGTCCGTGCACGCGGTAGCCGTAGCGGGTGCCTGGTCCCACGCCGGGGAGGAAACCATGCCAGACGAAACCGTCGACCTCGGCGAGTTCGATGCGCGTCTCCGTGTCCTCGGCGTCGAACAGACACAGCTCGACCCGCTCAGCGGCTTCGGAGAATAGGGCGAAGTTGGTGCCCGACCCATCCCAGGTAGCGCCAAGCGGATACGCGTTGCCTGGCCAGATGCGCATCCGTCTCCCTTGTCTCCCTTTCCTATGTCACGCCGCTCTCGCCAGCGGTCGCTGACCGCCCTTGGCAGCAGACGACAACCTTAGTCCCGATCGCGTTGTCCTTCTCATCAGTCGCGCAAGACACACGCCCGGCCAGTGATCGCGGTCGTGTCAACATCGTCGCCCAGCGTGCCAAATGCGTGCCCCCAGTCAGCATCCAGGCGAGAGGCGCAGAAGGCGTCGGCCACCGGCGGGGGCGAATGACGGACAAGCAGCGCTCCCTGCAGTGTCAGCGCGGTCAGCTCGGCGAGCCGCCTGGCCCTCTGTGGGGGATACGGCGCGGCCGTGGGATCCGCCGCCGCGGCCGACAATTCCGCGGACAGCCGCGCTGTGGCGGTGTCGAGGCGCTTGTCCGCCCCCGCGGCGGCGGCCAGTTCGCGGCGCAGCGCCTCGGCGGGTTCCGTCCCCGAGGCGAGGCCGCGGAGCAGGTCCAGCACCGTAACGTTCCCCGACCCTTCCCAAATCGAGTTGAGCGGCGCCTCGCGGTAGAGGCGCGGCATCCCAGAGTCCTCCACGTACCCATTACCGCCGAGGCATTCAAGCGCCTCCACAGCGTGCGCCGCGGCGCGCTTGCACACCCAGTACTTGGCGGCGGGCAGCGCCGCGCGCAGGAAAGCCGCCTCGTCGTGATCGCCGCGGTAGGCACGATCGGCCGCGCCAGCCAGCCGCATGGCGAGCAGCGCCGCGGCCTCCGCCTCGATGACGAGGTCCGCGAGCACGTTTCCCATGAGAGGCTGGTCGACAAGCATTTTCCCGAACGCCTGACGGTGCGTGGCGTGATGCAGGGCGTGCGTGACGCCTTTGCGCATCCCGGCTGCGCTGCCGATGACACAGTCCAGTCGGGTGGCACTCACCATGTCGATAATCGTGCGAATGCCGCGTCCAGGCTCACCCACCCGCCAGGCGAGCGCGGAATCGTACTCGACCTCGGCGGAGGCGTTGGACCGGTTGCCGAGCTTGTCTTTGAGCCGCTGGATATGCATGCCGTTGCGGGTCCCGTCGGATAGCACCCTCGGCAGCAGGAAGCACGTAAGGCCGCTGCGTGCCGCGGCGGGCGCAGTGACCTGCGCGAGTACCAGAAACAGGTCGCACATCGGTGCTGAGTTGAACCACTTGTGGCCCGTGAGTACGTAGGCACCGTCGCCTGCGGACGGCGCTGGCTCGGCCCGGGTGATGTTCGCGCGAACGTCCGAGCCGCCCTGTTTCTCGGTCATCGCCATGCCGGCGAGCAAGCCCGCCTTGGTCTCAGGCGACCTGAGACCGGGTTGGTAGACGGGCGCGGCGAGCAGCGGCCCGAACCGGGCTGCTAGCTCCGGCGAGTGCCGCAGGGCGGGCACTGCCGCGTAGGTCATCGAAATAGGGCAGCCGTGCCCAGCCTCGGCCTGCGACCAGACGTAGAACTTGGCCGCCCGGGCCACGTGCGCGCCGGGCCGTGGGTCCAGCCAGGGCGCCGCGTGCAGGCCGTGGCGGACCGCAACGTCGATGAGCTGATGCCAGGCGGGGTGAAACTCGACCTCGTCAATCCGGTGGCCGTAGCGGTCGTGGGTGCGCAGCACCGGCGGATGCTCGTTGGCCAGCCTGGCCAGCGCCGCCGTCTCGGCGCTTCCGGCGAGTGTACCGAGTTCATGAAGCTCACACGTGTCCCAGCCGGCGCCATCCCGTCCCACCGCGGCGAGCATTGCGCAATCAGCGGCAACGTCGTAGTCGGTCAGCGGTGGAGGCTGGTTCAGGACCTCGTGCGTCGGCATGACCTCTCCTGGGGTGGCGCAGGCCACGTTGGGCCGGGGGCGCTGCCAGGTCTCACGGTAGCTGCTGGCGCCGCCATGGCTCGGGGCGCTGCCGGAATCTGCACCCGGCATGCTCCTCAACGCCGGGGCGCCCGCAGCCGCAGCAGCACCGCGTACGCCATGACTGTACGGCCATCCGAAGGCGAGTGCCGAACCGTACACCCCACAACCCATCCACTCCGCAGCGAATATTCGCGTCCGAATAAACTAGAAACCTAGCCCTCGGCCCACCCACGATGCCCGGCGAATATTCGTACCCGAATAGCCTGAACCTGACCCCGCAGGTCCACCCACTTTGAAGCGAATATTCGCGTCCGAATAATCCAGGCCAAGGTCGAAGAAGGACCTCAGGCGGTCCTCGCCGGCACCGTGCGAGGCAGGCCCGCGGAAGCGGCCGCGTAGTGGCGCAGGATAAGGTCCGCAAGTTCGGGCGCGTCGCCGAGCACAGCCGAGACGGTCGTGGCGCCGGCCGCCAGGGAGGTGTCGCGGACCAGGTCGGCGAACACGCCCGGCGCGAGGAGATAGGTGGCGACCGCGATTCGCCTCGCGCCGGCCCGTCGGAGCCTGGAAACCGCCTCGGCGGGGGTCGGGGAGGCTGCCGAAGCGAACGCGGGGGCCACCTGCCAGCCACGGCGGAGCTGCCAGTCACGGGCGAGCTGGTAGATGACTTCGGTGGCGGCGGGGTCGGTCGATCCGGCGGCGGCCAGGACCACGGCGGTGCGAGGATCGCCGGGCCGCACGTTGGCCTGGACCAGTCGGCGTTCCATCGCCTTGATCAGAAGCGGGTGCGGGCCAAGCGGCGGGGCGCAGCGTATCTGCAGGCCGGGCAGGGCCGCGTGCGCGGTGCGAAGCACCGCAGGTATATCGGTCTTGCTGTGGTAGGCGGCGGTGAGCAGCAGTGGCAGCACGACGATCCTGTGTGCGCCGGCGCCGCGCAAGGCGCCGAGTGCCTGCGACGGTGAGGGCGCGGCATGGCCGAGGTAGGCGGTGGCCACCTGCAGGTCGGCGAGCCCGTGACGGGTGGCTCGCCGACGCACCCGGTCAAGCAGGTCCGCCGTGGTCGCGGCCGCCTGCGGATCTCTGCTGCCGTGCGCGACGGCCAGAAGCGGGTCGGCGCGAGCCCACGGGGACACGACGCTACGCGGGGACATCCCGGACCCCGACGGCCCGGAACCCCCCGACGGCCCGGATCCCGCCGCCTGGCCAGCGGTGGGAGTCATGTGTGGATGCCGCACTCGGTCTTGCTTGTCCCGGCCCAGCGCCCGCTGCGCGGATCTTCGCCGACCTTGACCGGAAGGGTGCAGGTCGAGCAGCCGATCGATGGATAGCCCTCGAAGACCAGCGGATTCACCAGCACGCCGTGCTCTTCGACGTAGCTGTCCACCTGATCCTGCGACCAGGCCACGATCGGGTTAACCTTGATCATCTTCCTGCGCGGGTCCCACTCCACGGCCCCCGTGTCGCGCCGGGAGGTTGTCTCCTCCCGGCGCACGCCGGTGATCCACGCGTGGTAGGGCTCGAGCGCCCGTTCCAGTGGGACCACCTTCCGCAGGTAGCAGCACAGGTCGGGGTTCCGGCCGTACAGCCGTGGGCCCAGGTCTGCGTCCTGTTCCGCCACCGTTCGCGATGGGGTCACGTTGAGAAGGTTCACGGGGTAGATGGCTGCCGCGGCATCGCGGGTGCCGATGGTCTCAGCGAAGTGATAGCCGGTATCGAGGAAGATCACGTCAATGCCAGGCTTCATGCGTGAAACCAGATCGATAATCACCGTGTCGGTCATCGATGACGTCACGCAGACCTGATCCCCGAACGTGTGCACCGCCCACAGCACGATCTCCTCCGCGGACGCACCAGCCAGCTCCTCACTCGCGCGGCTCGCGAGGGCCTCGAGATCGGCCGATGCGCCCGAAGGCGTGCAGCTCATAGGGCAGCTCCGATACCGGCGAATCGCAACTGGAACGCTCGGGCGCAGCTACGGCATTGCCACGACCCATCCTGCTCACGGGGTTCCAGATCTTCTTCGCCACAATAGGGGCAATAAAACGGGATCGCACGCTCAGCCACAGAATTACCTCAATCTCTCGACGGTTGCAGGTCGCTCTCGGCCGCCCGCGCGGCCCAGGCGGCGAAGGTCTCACCTGGCTGCTTGGCGGCCGCGTAGCGGCGCAGCAGCCCTTCGATGTAATCCGCAAGTTCGTCAGCCGTGGTCTTCAGGCCCCGGATCTTCCTGCCGAACCCGGAGCCCGAGCCGTCTCCGCCGGTCAGCGCACCGCCCAGATGAATCTGGAACCCCTCGACCTGGCGCCCGTCCGGCCGGGTGATGAGTGAGCCCTTGAGGCCGATGTCAGCCGTCTGGATCCGGGCGCAGGAGTTGGGGCACCCGTTGACGTGGACGCTGACGGGGTCGGTGAAGTCGGGTAGCCGGGTCTCCAGCTCGGCGATCAAGTCAGCGGCACGCTGCTTGGTCTCCACGATGGCGAGCTTGCAGAACTCGATGCCGGTGCACGCCATGGTGTGCCGGCGAAACGCGCTCGGCCGGACCCGCAGTCCCGCAGTGGCCAGCTCGGTCGCCAGGTCGTCAACACGGTGCTCAGGAACGTCAAGGATCACCATCTTCTGCTCGACGGTGGTCCGCACGTTTCCGCTGCCGTACTCCGCGGCGAGGTCAGCGATCGTGCGGAGCGTATCGCCGGATACCCGGCCCACCACGGGCGCGAAGCCAACGTAATAGCGACCGTCGCGCTGACGGTGCACGCCCACGTGGTCGCGACGGCTCTCGCGTGGCGGTCCGGGAGGTGGCCCGTCTGGCAGCGCGTAACCCAGGTACTCCTTCTCAAGGACTTCTCGAAACCGCTCAGGTCCCCAGTCCGCGACGAGGAACTTCAGCCGCGCACGGTGCCGGAGACGCCGGTAGCCATAGTCGCGGAAGAGCGAGGTGACACCCGCCCAGACCTCGGGTACCTGTCCGGGCCTTACGAAAGCGCCCAGCCGCTTGCCAATCATGGGGTTCGTCGACAGCCCGCCGCCGACCCATAGGTCGTACCCGGCCTCGCCACTCTGGCCGGTCACACCGACGAATGCGATGTCGTTGATCTCGTGCACCGTGCACTGCGCGGCACAGCCGCTGATGGTGGACTTGTACTTGCGTGGCAGGTTGGAGAAGGCAGGGTTGCCGATCCAGCGGTCATGGGTCGCCTTGATCTCACCGGTCGCGTCGATCAGCTCATCAGCATCGATCCCCGCGAGCGGGCAGCCCAGGATGACCCGGGGGGTGTCGCCGCACGCCTCCATGGTTGACAGCCCAACCGCCTCGAGGGCCTCAAAGATAGCGGGCACGTCCTCGATCTCCACCCAGTGAAGCTGAATGTTCTGCCTGTCGGTGATGTCCGCGGTCCCTCGCGCGTACTTGCTCGAGATCTCACCGATGGTGCGGAGCTGCGTGGTGTTGAGCTGGCCACCGTCGATCCGGATCCTGAGCATGAAGTACCGGTCATCGAGTTGCTCGGGCTCAAGAATGGCGGTCTTGCCGCCATCGATGCCGGGTTTGCGCTGCGTGTACAGCCCGAACCAGCGGAACCGGCCGCGAAGGTCGGCGGGATCGATGGAGTCGAAGCCCTGCTTGGCGTAGATATCGATGATCCTCTGGCGGACATTCAGCCCGTCGTCGTTCTTCTTGTTTTCCTCGTTCTTGTTCAGCGGCTCCCGGTACCCGAGGGCCCATTGACCCTCGCCGCGCCGCTGGCGAGTCCTCACCCGGGGAGTGCTGGCCCGGGGAGTGGTGGGAAGCGGTGGCGGTTCGGTGGCTATGTTCGGCGAATCAGCAGATGGCATCCGGCGGTCCTCACATCGGCGGGGGGCACACGCCAGCAACATGACGGCTCGTCGGCAGCCTGCAGGAGAAATTCGGCGCTGAACTCAGTCGGATGCTGCGGAGCCGGCGCGGGCACGCGCCCAGATCATTGGGGCAGCGATCAGTGGATGCGACGACACAGCGCGCTGCGGACGCGCAGTAGGTCTACGTGCCTGCGCATGACAAGCAAGGGGTCCGCGGCAGCCATACACGCATGGTCACACGAGTCCCCGCGAGGTGTCCAGGGACGGCGTGGCAGCCAGGTTCGCCTGCGTTCGCCCACAAGACGGTCAACTGCGATCCCAGCTGGGCTATTCCCACGATTAGACGTGTGGCGCGAGATGTCCGCTCCCACCCCGCGTGCGCGCCTTGATCAGCCACTACTGACCCAGCCGACTCCGGGTTCGGCCGGGCGCTGCACAGGAAGGTGCTGGCAATCGCACCAGGTACCGCCGGGGCACTCGCCATGGCGGCACTCGCGGCAGGCCACACAGATCACACGTTGATTCTCGCGCACCCGGAGCGAATTACGAACGGCGAGCGTGGCCAGTTGCGCGCGGGGTAGAAGGTCAACAGGTCAAGGTCGGTCATTGCGTATGAGCCACCCCTGCCGGTTCGAGGAAGTGCGCGGCATGAATGAGCAGCCCGCGGAAGCCGTTCGGGATATCGTTCGGCTTCCTTTCCCCGACCGTCGCGACGCAGGCCGGGCGCTGGCGGCGGCGCTGCGGCGCCGTTTCACGGACCCGCACGGACAGTTGACGCTAAGCCGACCCATCGTGCTCGCCTTGCCGCGCGGCGGCGTGGCGGTGGGGTCGGAGGTTGCGCGCGACCTGGGTGCTCCGCTTGACGTGCTTGTTACCAGGAAAATCGGGCACCCCGCACAACCGGAGCTTGGTGTTGGCGCCATCGCCGAGGCGAGTGATCCGATTGAGCCGGTCTACGACGAGATGCTGCTTCGCGAACTGGGCCTGAGCAGGGACGAACTCGCCGACGTGGTGGAGCGCGAGCGTGCGGAACTTGCCCGCCGGGTGGAGGTTTACCGGGGCGGCCGCCCGCCACCTGAGGTGGCGGGAATGTCGGTCATTCTCGTCGATGATGGCCTCGCGACCGGGGTGACAGCGCGCGCGGCCCTTCGGGCGTCACGGGCCGCCCATCCAGCTTGGACCGTGCTGGCGGCCCCGGTCGGCTCGCCCGACTCGGTTGCCGCACTCAGCGGCGAGGCGGACGATCTTGTAGTGCTTGCGACACCCCGGGCGTTTCGCGCGGTGGGCGAGTGGTACACCTCGTTTGGCCAGCTTACTGACGCAGATGTGCTGCAGCTACTCAGGGAGGCAGCGAGCTCTTAAGCCGCATTCGCGCGGCGCATGCGGCGCCGCCGCTCCGCGGCACGCTCCTCCTCGTTCCGACCACCCCATACGCCATACTTCTCCGGGCGTGCGACCGCGTAGCTGAGGCACTCCGTCTGCACGGGGCACTGTGCACAGACTGCCTTGGCCTTGCGTTCGCGGATCTCCCGTTCTGGCTGGCGCTCGCCGTCTGGCCCAAAGAAAAGGACGAGGTCCTCACCCCGGCACGCGGCAGCATCCTGCCAGCCCCAGCTGGGGCGGGGAAGCACAGCGGTCTGCCGACGCACCTGAGACATGTATTGATCACCTCAACCGGATTGCTTGATCGGTCGCTCGGATTGCTTATCGTTCGCTCTATCGTCTATGGCGCGCTAGGCTCGCAAGAAGCGCAACCCACGCACGCGATTTTTCCGTCGCATCTTGCAACGTGCTTTCGCGGTCCGGTGTTCCCGGATGAGGCTGCGGCGACGTGCCACGACGATGAGACCGAACGGCTTGCGCGGCTCGTATCCCGAAGCCGAGGAACGCACGGTCTCAGGTCGTGCCTGCATGCCGGTGAGTAATCATGCCACCCCGTACCCGGGTTGCGCACGCTGCGTGGCAATAATTTCCAAGGCAATTTACAGCGCCCGCTTCCCGCTGCGCTGCGCAACCCGTCCGAGCGAATCCGTCCTAGACAGGTCACGCGTTCGCGCGCCACTATGGGCTGCATGCCAGCATCGGACGTCGCGCCGTTGCCCCGCCTCGGTGAGGTCTTTTTCGATGTGCGAGGCAACTCCCGCACCATGCGGCTCAGTTGGTACGCGGACACCGGGGTCGCGGTATTCAGCATCTGGCAGGGCGGCACCTGCACCGGCACCTTCCGGGTGCCGATCACGGACCTTCCCCGGCTTGTCGACGCGTTGCAGCGCGGTCCGCAGGGGGCGTCGGCGGCTGCCCGTGAGGTGCCGGCTACCGGACCCACGAACGTCCAGCGCTATCAACAGGACGGTTCCGAGCACGGCGGTTACGGGCAACCGGCCACGCCGAGCGGCTCGGACGCCGACCGGGGCCGCCACGCAGACCCTGGCCGCTACGGTGATCCCCTCACCCACGGCGAGATCGGCCCGCTACCAGCGCGAGCGGATCACGGCGAGTTCGGCGGGCAGGCCGAACCGGCGGCCTACGGTGGCTATCAGGCGCCCGGGAGCCTCCCCGGGCGGCATGCCCCGCCTGTGCCCAGCAGTTACGCCGAGCCGTCCCCTCAGGCGTCGTCCTACGGGCCGTCGCCGTCCGCGCCGTCACCATCCGCGCCGTCTGCTGGTGGTGAGCATGGCTATCCGGAGCCGGGGGGATATGGGTATCCGGACCCAGGCAGCTACGGCGGGCAGGCCGAAGTCGCTGCTCAGGATGGGTATCCGCCGCTCGCGCACGATGGCTACCCCGACCCGGATGAGTTTGTCACGCGGGCGGATTCGCCAACCGCCGGAGCCTATCGCGATCCCCGTTATGGCAGCTATTCGCACGCCGGCGAGCGTGGTGGATCAGTCGGCCCGGGATCGCACGGCAGTCAAGGTTACGGCGATTACGCGGACCCGGGCGGCTATGCCGATCCCGGGCAAGCTCTCCCCAACACGGTGCCAACCAGCACGGTCCCGCCAGATCCCGCCATCTTTAACCAGGCGGCGCCGCCGACGGCCCCCTACCCGCTAGATCCCGCCATCTTTAACGAGGCGGCGCCGCCGACGGCCCCCTATCCGCCAGATCCCTATCTCGACGGCCCGCTGCCAGACAGCGAACAGGAAACAGCCCCGCCGCCACCGCGCCGACGCACAGCGCCGGGGCCACGGCACGCTCCGGATGAGGCCGGGTTCCGTTACGGCTACCCGCCACACGTGGAGCGCTGACTCGGCCGAAGCATCGGGTAGGCGCGGCTGGAGCGTGTAATGGACCCGCTCAGCGGGCCGGTCCGGGATCCGGGAACATCGAGGCACCCGGTCGCGTTCCTAGACATCGCCGGTGTGGCTGTGCGCCCCGGGCCGCACCCTTTGCCCTCGTGGAATACCGTCCGGCTGGAGCCACCTGGCGCCTTTCGCCGAGGAGGCGACCTCCACTCCGGCCAACGTGCCGGGGATCGCCATCCTTCTGGATGGCGATCCCCGGTTTATGTTCGCCGGGAGCCGCTTTCGGTGCCGGGCACTTGTGTTATGGGTGCCGCCTTGGGCATTCGTGGTTGGGCGCGGCTAGCGCTTACCGTAACGCCCCGGTCTGCGGCACTCTGACCAGGGCAGATGGCGAAGGTCTCAGACGTGACAGGTGACCCTGGTGGTAACAGGGAGCGGTTATTTCGTCTTCTCCTGGATACATTTATCTGCAGGAGAAGGGGGACTCCAATGGCGCAGAAGGTGTCGGTCACCTACGCGTGTGACTATGACAAGAAAGAGATCCAGCTCGGACAGGAGAGAACGCGTGCCTTCGGGCTAGACGGGCGGGGCTACGAGATCGACCTGTGCCGGAAGCACAGCGACAAGCTCGATGAGATCATGGGACGCTACATCTCCATCGCTCGCAAGGCGGCGGTGCGGGGCGTCCGCCGCCGGACGGCGGCGCACCGCCAGCGAAGCGCGCAGATTCGCGCCTGGGCAAAGAGCCGTGGTCTTCAGGTGAGCGACCGTGGCCGGATCCCGTCCGACGTGGTCAACAGGTACGAGACGGCACACCGTTAGGAGTCCGCTCCGTTCCGGTCGGGCCCTAGGCCGCTGGGATCGGATGGGCGTGCCAGGCTCGGCGACCGCAGTTTGCGCGGTCCAATGGCAGCGGCCAGTACCTGGGTGTTCGGCAGTGAGGTAGGTCCATCGTCCGTTTCGACCCGGACATAGGTGAGACCGATCTCGGTGACCGCGCCCTCGTACTGGCCGCCGAGGGCGCCGGATCGTATCCATACCTCGTCGCCGACCGCGAACGGCCGGGATTGGAGCAGGACAATTCCGGCGAACAGGTTGGCCAGGGTCTGCTGCGCGGCTATCCCAAGCAGCACGCCAATAACGGCCCCGCCAAGCACGAGCTGGGTGACGGGCAGACCGAAAAGCGACAGGGTGACCGCCACCGTCGTGATCAGGCCGACGAGGACCATGACGATCCTCACGAGCGCCGCGTGGGTCGACCCGATGCCTGGTTGCAGGGTCTCCTTTGCCTTGCCGGAAAGGCCCATGGTGGCGGCGGCAGCGAGCACGAAAAACGCCCCAGCCGTCCCATAGGAGACGGCCTTGTGCGCAGTGGCGAGCACCGCATGATCCGGGTGCCTGCCGAAGGTCCGTGACACCGCCGCGGCGGCGATGGCGAGCACGATGGCGAAGATCCACCGCCACGGCCGAGTGCGAGCCCGCACGCGGGCCACCTGTTCGGCCATGTCAAGCTGTCGCCTCTCCCGCAGGTCCACCCCCATGTCCCTCCTTCGTGTCATGCAACGTTACGGACGTGATGGAGAACATGCGGACGCACCGTCCCTACGGTATCCACGCGGACCCGCGGTCACACCACGCGCCCCGGCCGGGTTTGCGCCGCGGTCAGTAGCCCAGCTGATCCAGCTTGGCGTCACCGATGCCGAAGTGGTGGGCGATCTCGTGCACGACGGTGACCTGTACCTGGTGCGCTACTTCCGCACGAGAACCGCAGATGCTCAGGATGGGCAGGCGGTAGATGGTTATCCGGTCGGGCAGGACACCCGCATACCACTGTCCCCGTGCGGTGAGGGGTATTCCTTCGTAGCGGCCGAGCAGGCCGGGTTCGGGAGGATCGGGCTCGTCTTCCACGAAGACGGCCACGTTGTCGATCAAGCTGGCCAGTTGCCGCGGAATACCGTCGAGCGCCTCCGCTACCAGGGCCTCGAACTCCTCCTGGCCGACCATCAGCACGCTTCCATTGTCACCCGGTACCGGTGCTGAGCACACCAGGGCGGAAACGTGAGGGCTCCGGTTGGCGACGCGGTCGCCAACCGGAGCCCTCACGATCATGCTGGGCGCCCGTGCCCGTTTGGGGGGTGTGGCACGGGCCGTTACTAGGGCCTGCGGCCCATAAACGGCCTGCCGACTGGTACCGCCAAGCCGCCAGCCATGCCGTTGGTGACACCAGCGGCCGAGGCGTACCAAGCGGTCAGCGCGGTAAGCACCCCCACGTAACCGCCCACCTTGATGATCGTGGTGTTGGTGGCGAGGAACCCGATGAACAGGATGATTTCGGTGGCTTCCAGCGTCAGGAACACCCCGAACACCGCCGCGTTGACCTGCGTGCTCCACAGCAGCATGTAGGTGTTGAAGATCGCGAACGCAAGCAGGATCCAGCCGAGGTCATGATCGGCCGCTGCTGGACTGGAGATCTTCGGCGCCACGATCAGTGCCCACAACGCGAGGCCGATCCAGAATCCACCGTAGGTGGAGAACGCCGTCGCGCCGAATACGTTCCTGTTGCGGAACTCCCACATGCCGGCCAGCAACTGGCCCAAGCCGCCATAGGCGAGGGCGTACCCGAGCCAGGCGTCCTTGCTGGCGGCGTTCATCCATCCCGCGTTGGCGGCCGATAGCAAGAATGTCGTGAGTGCGAAGGCTGCGAGGCCAAGCGGTGCGGGGTCGGCGACGGGGGCGACGGTGGGTGTTGTTGTTGAGCGATCATCGGTGACGCTCATGTTCACTCCCTACAGGCAGGACGTGGTATCGCCCTGGCGTCACGGGCGGCAGGGCGATACCGGCGGTGGAAATCTGCGGCCCGTGGACGCGCCACGCCCCTGACGGGCCGGGCAGCCCGGAGCGCTCCGATTCGGCGTAGGCATGCCGACAATTCAACTGGCGTGCGGTCCTGGCCCATACGGGACCTTCCCTCAGCTTATGAAGGCTCAACAGAACCGGCTGGAAGATCCGATACGAGAGTAACTCTGCCAACATCTCGCGTGTAGTGCCCAGGCTGCAACTTTCGAATCGTTACGTCCAGAAATGCGCCATGGCCGCTCCGTCACCCGGCCTGCGGCTGGGCAGGCGCGCTGCGGGCCAGAAGGCGGCCCAGGCCGGCCCGCGTCGCGAGGACGACGACGCGGTCCTCGGCGGCCAGAAGACACCCCTGATGGGGTCTCCAGTCCAGCTCATCGACGCCCCGGCGGCGCAGGGCGATGACGCGCGCCTGGCCCGCCTCATGCACATGCTCCAATGGCGTCCCCGCCAGCGCCGAACCGGCCTGCACGGGCACCTCCGCAATCAGCAAGACGTGGCGGCCCACCGGGATGGTGCGCAAGACCTGGTGCTCAAGCATCGCCACCGCGAATGACGGCGCAGCCAGGTAAGAGACGCTCCTCGACACGATATTGCCGCCCAGCGTCCGCTCCACCCGCTCGGCGAGGTCTTCGTCGAACAGCCGGACCACGATCCGCAGATCCTCGCGTACCGCCCTGGCATGCAGCGCGGTCTCTAGATTGAACACGTCGGTGCTCGTGACCGAGACCAGTGACCGGCAGTTATCGATACCAGCTGCGTGCAAAGTCTCGTCCCGGCTCGCCTGCCCCGTCACCACGGGAACGCCGAGACGCCGTGCCATGGGCACGCCCCGGGCGTTCGGGTTCCTGTCGACACCGATGACTGGTACGCCCAGGTCGTGCAACTGCCCCACGATACGGGTGCCGACGTTGCCGAGCCCGACGACGATCACGTGATCGGAAATGGGCCGATTCCCGTCCAGCGTGCGCGCGAGCCTTGCCCCCACGATGGCGGCGGTGACCGTCGGCAGGAACGCCATTCCGTCGAAGGTGAGCATGACCTGGGCAAATCGCTCCGGTGCGCTCAACCCGACGTTGGTGCCCGCGGCTCCGGCCATGTCGAGCAGCGTCAGGTACAGGGCATCTGGCCACGCATAATGACCGGCGGTGGCGAGCAGCACGAATCCGCCGATGAGGATGGCGAAGAGAACGGCGAAGACGGCGCCGAGCCGTCGTCCGAGCATCGTCCGGAGGCGAAACGCGGCAGCTCGCGCCCGGGCCTGGCGTGCCCGGGCCAGCGGGTCCCGCGGGGTGCCATCCGCCACGGCCAGGACGAGGTCGGCGTGATGTTGGTCATCGGGCAGTATGCGCGGCTGGGTCCCGGTGCTGGTGTCGGCGAGGCCGCAGATGACCTGCTTGGGGTCGGTTTCGCCGCGCCGCGCAGCGTAGAGGGTGCGGCCCGACAGCCGGACGTGACTGGGCGCCGGCTCGCCGAGCGCGGCCGCCACGAAGGAAGGCGCGGCGACATCGGACTCGGACAGCACCGCGCAGTCGCGAAAGAAGGAACGGACCCGTCCACCGAGACGGGTGTTGAAAATGTGCAGCACCAGCCGCACGTCGGGATTGAGTTCCTGGGCACGCAGCGCGGCGTGGAAGTTACCCACGTCGTCTTGCTGAAGGAGCGCAAGAGCACGTGCGGAACCCACTCGTGCATCGCGGAATGCCTCATCGGTCAGCGCGGGCCGTTCGATTAACCGGACGTTCGGCAGTTGTGCGATCTTGGGCCCCTCGTTGCGATCTCTTGACGGCAAGATCACCGTGACGTCCTCGCCGTACCTGCCGGTGAGTTCGGCCGTAATCCGGAAGGCGAGCGAGTCATCCCCGCATACCACGAGGTGACCTGACCGGGTGTTGCGGCGGCGGGGGACCGTTGGCACGGCGCGATCTTAGTGCACGGCGACGCACGCGGGCCGGATCGGGTTTCAAGCAGGCTCTCAAGGCATCACGACGTGCAGATGTTCTGGTTGGCCGTCCGGGCCGTCGTGCTCGGGGACGGCTGCGGCGTGGCGGTGCGCCCCGTCCGGGGCGTTGTTCCAGGCTTTGGTGACATCCGCGCCGTGGCGGCCTCGGTACCTGCCGGATGGCGCTGCCACGGCACGTCCTCGCGCAGGGAGGCGAAGATGAGTTGTGTCTGCGGCTGCTGCCACATGACGTTGGCCGTGTCGGTGGGATCGACGAGGCTGCGCGGGTAGGTCGGCACGGTGATGAACGTGAGCTTGCTCGTTGGCATGTTCTTCAGCGTGCTGGCCAGGTTGTAAAGACCACCGATCCCGCCGAGGCCGCTGTCGATGGTAAGCGACTTCGTCGCCGCGTCAAGGAAGCGGTAGATCGAAATCGGGTTGTACAGCTTGCTTCGCGCCCGGCTGGCGAGCGACGACATGAAAGCCTGCTGCCGCGAAATGCGCCCGAGGTCGCTACCGTCTCCCAGGCTGTACCGTGCCCGTACATACGCGAGTGCCTGGTTGCCATGGAGCACGTGGCGGCCGGCAGGCAGGTAGAGCTTGGCCTTGGCATCGGCAATGGGCTGCCTGGTGCACACATCGACGCCGTCAAGCGCGTCCACCATGTCTTTGAAGCCAGCGAAGCTGATCACAACGAAGTGACTAATGCGCAGCCTGGTATTGCGCTCGACCGCCCTGATCGTGCAGGCCGCGCCCCTGGCCTCGTCACCGTGGGTGCTGCCGAGCGTGAACGCGTCGTTAATCTTGAAGTCCTCGGCGGCGGATCGCTCTCCGCCGCCCATGTCGCATGAGGGTATGTGAACCCACGAGTCACGCGGAATCGAGATGACCTCGGCCCACTTCCGGGTCGCGGCGATGTGCACGATCATCAGCGTGTCGGAATGCCCGGCCGCGTAGACTTGGGGGTTGCCGTACTGCCCGTTGGTGCCAGCCCGGCTGTCGTCGCCAATGACCGCGATGTTCTGGGCGCCTGGGTGCAGATCTACGGGCTGGGCACCGACCAGGCCGCCGATGTCACGGACGCGGATGTTCCCGTTGAGATGCCGGTAGCCAAGGTAGACGATCAGGGCAGCCACGCCGAGAGCAAGGGTCACGATCACGCTCACCCAGGCCACGATCCTGCGCCGCAGAGCCCGGCGGGCCAGTGTCCGCCGGGACGACGAGTCGCCCTGATCGCTCGCAGGCTCCTCGAGATCACTGGGCATATTGCGATATGTTAACGGTTTGGTTGAATCCAAACGCAATTGAACCTATGTGTTAGCTGAGACTCCGCCCTGGGGAGTAGCCAAGAAGCATCCCCCGGTACGACGCGATCGCGCCTCCACTGGCGCAGGATGGTGGGAGAGCCACGTAGGTGTTATGTGAGGAAGGACCCGGCGATGACGACCAACCGTGCGATCCGTGCGTCGGATCAAGACAGGGAGCACGTTGTCGACATCCTTCGCACCCAGTACAGCGAGGGCCGGCTGACGCTGGACGAGTTCGACGAACGCATCACCGCCGCCTACGCGGGGAAAACGTGGGGTGATCTGCTCGACTTGACCAGGGATCTCCCCGTTGAGGTGCGGCTCGGCGCGGATCAGGCTCCGGCCGCGGCCGGAGATCAGCGGGCTCCGGCTGAACGATCACTGTGGCCTGCCTTCCGGCTGGTCCCGCTTGTGCCGCTGCTGCTCGCAGCGGTGCTCCTATCCTCGCTCGCCTGGGGCGGCATGGGCCACGGGCCTGGCCATCACCACTTTGTGCCGTTCTTCCCCATTTGGCCACTGCTGTTGATCACGCTACTGTTCCTGCGGAGCGGCCGCTGGCGCAGGCGCGGGTGGCACCGCTAACGGCTGCGGCACGCTTGCGCCAAGGCGAGGAAAAGGCCGTCGTCCCCGCTTACCTCGGGGTGCCACTGAACGGCGATCACGAACTGGTGATCATCGAGCTCAACTGCCTCGATCGTCCCGTCATCCGACCAGGCGGTGGCCGTGAGCCCGGTGCCCAGCCTTTCGATCGCCTGGTGGTGGTGGCACGCTACCCAGAGGGTGTCGCGTCCTAGGATCTTTGCGACGTGACTGCCCGGCTCCACCCGTACGGACTGCCTCCCATATTCGCCTGGCGCGGGTGCATGACCATCGTGACGGGCGGTCTCGGGCAGGTGCTGGCACAGCGTGCCGTTCAGGAATACGTTGATCACCTGTAGCCCGCGGCAGATGCCAAGAACCGGCACCCCGCCGCGCAACGCCGCGGCGAGCAGCGCCAGCTCAGCGGCATCCCGCCCGTGGTTCACCTCAGCGGTTCTCGGGTGCGGCGTTGCCCCGTACAAGGCTGGGTCAACATCGCCGCCCCCGGCTAGCACAAGCCCGTCAAGCCCGCTCAGCGCGCCCTCGATGCCGGGCACGGGCGGCAGGACGACGGGCACGCAGCCCGACGCGGCGACCCGGTCCACGTACGACTGAGGTATGAGCGTCGCTTGCTCCTGCCAGCCGGACCACTTCGCGTGCTCTCCGTACGCGCTTATCCCGATCACACGCCGGCGCGCGGATTCTGGTCGGCCACTTACCTCATTCATCACGGCACCTACGCTCTCAGACGGGGGTGACATAGGCACCGGTGATCCCCCATCGACGATGAAGCCCGCCGCCCCGGCATTCGCGTGCCTGGTGGTGCCAGCGGCAGCCGCTCGGGCCGATCCGGCGCGCACCTGCTACGAGGCCGGGCGGCCGAGGTCGGGCGGCAAGCTCGCCGCGGCGCCGCGGTCGAGCAGCACGAGCGTGCGCTGCCGGCCGCGGGCACCGGCCGCGGGCACCTGCACCGGACCTGCGTCGGACAGGGCAAGACGCACGGCGCCTGCCTTCTCCCGGCCGACCGCGATGATCCAGACCTCGCGTGCTGCCCGGATCGCCGGCAACGTGAGCGACACACGGATGGGCGGAGGCTTGGGCGCGCCGCGAACCGCTACCACCGGCCGGTCGTCGTACAGTGCCGGCATCCCAGGGAACAGGGATGCGACGTGGCCCTCGGGTCCGAGTCCGGCCAGCAGCACGTCAAATGAGGGCACCGGGCCGTGGTCTTCCGGGCGGGTGGCGCCGCGCAGCAGTGCCGCGTACCGCGCTGCCGCGGCCTCCGGGTCGTTTCCGTCGGGACCGTCGGTTCCAGGCATCGGGTGAACCCGGTCTGGATCCGTGTCGACGTGATCAAGCAGGGCATCGCGGGCACCGGTCTCGTTCCGCTCGGGATCGCCGGTGGGCAGGAACCGCTCATCGCCCCACCAGATGTCCAGGTGCCGCCAGTCCACGGCGTCTCGCGCTGGGGCTCCGGCGAGTTCACGCAGCACGGCCGTCCCGATGCCGCCGCCCGTCAGCACGAGCGCGGCGGTTCCCCGCGCCGCCTGTACGTCCACAAGCCTGGTCACAAGCCGCGCCGCCACCGCCTTGGCCAGCAGTCCGCTGTCGTGGTGGACGATGACCTCGGGTGTGGTCATCCGCCCGTCCCGCTGAGCGCGAACTGGGCGATGACCTCCGCGTACACCTCGTCCGGGTCCAGCTTGCGCAGCTCCTCACCCAGCAGCTCCGTGGTCTCCCTGCGATGCAGCGCCACCATGCGGTCGGGCTGACCGGGCCGGGACAGCGTCGCTACCCGGCCGTCGGGGCGGGTGAGCGCGATATCGCCCGCCAAGGTCGACAGGCGCGCCTCGGTGATGCCGGGTCCGGGCGAGGTTTCCGTAGTGAACGGCACCTGGAGGCGGATGGCGAGCCAGGCGGAGAGCAGCGCGGCAGTCGGGTTGCCTTCCTCGGCCGCCACCAGCCCGCCGGTAATTTCCTCGTGCGGCTGGTCAAGCGCGGCGGCCAGCAGTGAGCGCCATGGCGTCGCCCGGGCCCAGGCGAAGTCGGTGTCGCCGGGGCGGTAGCTCGCCGCGAGGTTGGTGAGCGCGTGCGTTGGTTCCTCGCTCACCGCCGCATCCGTGACCCGCCGCTGTGCGAGCGAGCCGAGCGGGTCGCCGGCCGGGACCTCAGGTGCGACGCCTGGCCACCACATCACCACCGGGGTGTCGGGCACCAGCAGGGGAGCCACCACCGAGTCGGCATGCTGGCCGAGCGGACCATACAGCCGCAGCAGCACGGTCTCGCCCGGCGTGTTCTCGCCCGCGCGGATCTCGGCGTCCAGCCGCGGCCCTGAGCGGCCGTCACGGGTAATCACGCCAAGCACCCGGCAGGGATGCTCCCGGCCCGCCTGACTCGCGGCCCGGATAGCGTCGTACTGCAATGCCTCGTCCGTGCCAATCACCAGGGTGAGCACCATGCCCATGGCCGGCCCGCCCAGGCGGCGTCGCGCCTCGGTCACTGCCTGCTGGACCCGCCCGGTCGTGGTGTCGGTCAGATCGATAATCATCGCGTCGCAGTCCTTGTCTCCGGTCCGGGCATCTCCGCCATGGCACTCAAAGCCGCCGCCACGTGCGGCCGTCCCTGGCCATCAGCTCATCGGCCGAAGGCGGGCCCGAGGTGCCCGCCAGGTATGGCTCGGGCTTCAGATGCTCCGCCCAGAATTCCTCGATGGGGTCGAGGATGCGCCAGGAGAGTTCCACCTCTTCGTGCCGCGGAAACAGCGGCGGGTCACCAATGAGCACGTCGAGGAGCAGCCGCTCATAGGCCTCTGGGCTCGACTCCGTGAACGACTCGCCGTAGGCGAAATCCATGTTGACGTCGCGGACCTCCATGGCGGTGCCCGGCACCTTGGAGCCGAACCGCACCGTCACCCCTTCATCCGGCTGCACTCTGATCACCAGCGCGTTCTGGCCGAGTTCTTCGGTGTCGGTCTTGGCGAATGGCAGGTGGGGCGCGCGCTGGAACATCATTGCGATCTCCGTCATCCGGCGCGGCAGGCGTTTGCCGGTGCGCAGATAGAACGGGACTCCGGCCCAGCGCCGGGTGTCGGCATAGAGCTTGACCGCGGCATAGGTCTCGGTGGTGGAGCCGGGCGGAATGCCATCCTCCTCCAGAAACCCCCGCGCCTCGACGCCGCCCTGCCATCCGGCCGCGTACTGCCCACGGGCGGTTCCGGTCGCCAGATCGTCGGGGAGCTTCACCGCGGACAGGATTTTCTCCTTCTCCAAGCGCAGCGAATCCGCGTCAAAGGAAACGGGCTCTTCCATCGCGGTGAGCGCGAGCAGCTGCATCAGGTGGTTCTGGATCACGTCGCGGGCGGCGCCGATGCCGTCGTAGTAGCCGGCCCGGCCGCCGATGCCAATGTCCTCGGCCATGGTGATCTGCACATGGTCCACATAGCGGCGGTTCCAGATCGGCTCGAACAAGGTGTTCGCGAAGCGCAGAGCGAGGATGTTCTGGACGGTCTCCTTGCCCAGGTAGTGATCGATCCGGAACACCGAGTGCCGTGGGAACACCGCGTCCACGATCGCGTTGAGTTCGCGCGCGCTCGCCAGGTCGTGCCCGAACGGCTTTTCGATCACGACACGCCGCCACGGCTGGTGGTCGCCATGCGACGGCCCCTCGCCGGGTGTGGACAGGCCGGAACGCTTCAGCTGCCGGACGACGAGTGGGAAGAACTTGGGCGGGATTGACAGGTAGAAGGCGTAGTTTCCGCCGGTGCCGCGCTCGATGTCGAGGTCGGCGACCGTCCGGGCGAGCCGGTCGAACGCGCCGTCGTCGTCGAATTCACCGGGCACGAAGCGCACACCTTCCGAGACCTGTTGCCACACGTCGTCACGGAACGGCGTGCGCGCATGCTCCTTTACCGCCTCGTAGGTGACCTGGGCGAAGTCCTCATGAGCCCAGTCCCTGCGGGCAAACCCGACAAGTGAGAAGCCCGGCGGGAGCAGTCCGCGGTTGGCGAGGTCGTAGATGGCAGGCATCAGTTTCTTGCGTGCCAGGTCACCGGTCACGCCGAAGATCACCAGCACGCAGGGGCCGGCCACCCGGGGGATCCGCCGGTCCCTCGGGTCACGCAGCGGGTTGGCGCTGGCGACCGCTGGTTCTTTCATTCCGTCCCTCCTGCCGTGGTCCGGGCAGCTCCACCAGCGGGAGCTGCGTTGGCTGCGCTGCCGCCAGCGGGGGCTTCGTCGGCTGGAGCTCCGCCGGCTTGGGCTCCGCCGGCTGGGGCTCCGCCGGCTGGGGCTGCGCCGGCTGGGGCTGCTCCGGTTGCGACGCCGCCTGCCGCCGCACTGGCCGTCGCGGCACTGAGCAGCTGCTCGAGGCCGGCGGTGCGGCTGAGCAGATGCAGCCGGACCGCCGGGCGGCCCCTTCCGCGTAGCGCGCCGAGGTCACCGAGGGCCTGAGCCAGCTGCAGTCGGCCGAGCGAGTATGGCGCTCCAGGCACCAGAACGTCTCGCTCGATAGTCCCCGTGATCTGCAGGAACACACCCTTCGGCGGGCCGCCCTTGTGGTACTGCCCGGTGGAATGCAGGAACCGCGGTCCCCACCCGAATGTCACTGGATGGGTGGTGCGCGCCGCGAGTGCGCGGCGCAGCCGGGCCGCGTCGCTATCGCCCGCCCTGTCCAGGTAGGCCATAACGGCCAGGTAACCAGCCTCGGGTAGTGACCAGATCAACGCGTCGAGCACGCCGGCGAGGTCCCCGGCGCCGCGTAGGTGCGAAGGATCCGCGTAAACCTCCACGGCTCCGTCGGTGAACACCGGCTCGCCCGTGGGCAACGGCCCATCACCGGCCTGCTCGAGCAGGCTGGCCGTGTTGTCCTTGGATTCCTGCACGTTCGGCTGGTCAAACGGGTTGATACCGATGAGCCGGCCCGCGACCGCCGTCGCGTACTCCCACATGAGGAACTGGGCGCCAAGCGGCCCGGTCACCACGGTGTCCGCGGGCCGCTGTATCTCGGGCCGCGCCGAATCCAGCGGGCGTGGCGCGTCCAGCGCGATCAGATGGAAATCCGGACCGGGGGAGAAGCCAGGCGCACCAGCCGATTCCACCACGACCGGCAGGATCCCGCGGCCCTGTTTGCCCGTGGACTCGGCTAGCAGTTGCTCCGCCCAGTCGCCGAAGCCGATGATGCCTGAGCCATGATCGGCGATGATCGCTTTGTTGTGGCCGGCCTCGGCGAAGCCACCCAGGGCGGCGCCGAGCAGCAACCCCGGATTCCCGTCGTCGTGGCGGAGCGCTGGCACCACCGCCTCAGCCTGGTCGAGCAGCGCGGCTACGTCGGCGCCCGCCAGGGCGCTCGGCACGAGGCCGAACGCGGTAAGCGCGCTGTACCTGCCGCCAACGTTCGGGTCGGCCAGCATGACGTGGTAGCCGGCCTTGCGTGCCGCCTCCTCGAGCGGTGAGCCAGGATCGGTGACGACCACGAACCTCCGCGCCACCTCCTCGGCGCTCAGCCCAAGATCATGTAGCGCCTGCTCGTAGATGCGGCGGTGGCTGTCGGTCTCGATGGTCGAGCCACTCTTGCTGGACACAACCACGAGTGTGCGGTCCAAACGGTCCTGGAGCACACGCGCCACCTGGTGCGGATCGGTGGTGTCGAGCACAGTGAGCGGCGTTCCCGCGGTGCGGGTGATGACTTCGGGAGCTAGCGAAGATCCACCCATCCCGGCGAGCACGATATGATCAAGCCCGTCCTCGCGGGCACGCGCAGCAAGCTCGGCAAGCTCACTGACCAGCGGCCGGGAGACGGCGGGCGCGTCCAGCCAGCCAAGCCTGGCTCCCGCCAGCTCTTGGGCGGACCCGCCCCACAGCCCTGTTTCTTTGGCGGCGAGAGCCTCAGGTACGCCATCGGAAGTTAGCTTGGCGAGCGCGTGGTCAGTAGCCTCGGTCGCCGCCTGGCTGCGGGTCTCGACGGTGACCCCGGCAGCGCTGGCCGCCATCGTGCTCATTTCCTGCTCACCCGGCTTTCCCTGTCATGCGCGCCATCTCCTTGTCGATGGTGTCAAGCAGCTCAGCCCAGGAAGCGGAGAACTTGTCCACACCTTCGCTCTCCAGCACGGCCGTGACGTCGTCGTAGGCGATGCCGAGCGCTTCGAGGTCGGCGAAGACCTTCCTGGCCTCGTCGTAGGTGCCGCGTACGGTGTCGCCACGGAGCGGGGCGTGATCGGCGGTGGCTTCGATGGTTGCTTCCGGCATCGTGTTCACGGTCCCGGGGGCGACGAGCTCAACGACGTACCGAGTGTCGTCGTATGCGGGATCTTTGGCGCTGGTGGATGCCCACAGCGGCCGCTGCCGGTTTGCGCCCGCGGCGGCCAGTGCCTCCCAGCGCGATGTGGCGAACTTCTGCTCGTACAGCTCGTAGGCGAGTCTGGCGTTAGCGATCGCCGCCGTCCCGCGCAGCGCCGCCGCCTCGGGCGTGCCGATCTTGTCGAGCCTGCTGTCTACCTCCGTGTCCACCCTGCTGACAAAGAACGAGGCCACCGAAGCGAGCTTGGACAGATCATGCCCGGCGGCCGCCGCCTTCTCCATGCCGCTCATGAACGCGTCAATGACGTCCGCATACCGGTCCAGCCCGAAGATCAGCGTCACATTCACACTGATGCCCTCGGACAGGCATTGTGTGATAGCGGGAAGGCCCTGCTGTGTCGCGGGGATCTTGATGAACAGATTCGGCCGGTCCACCATCCACCACAATCCACGCGCTTCCGCGACGGTCTTACCAGACTCGTCCTTCGCGATCCTCGGATCAACTTCCAGCGACACCCGGCCGTCCACCCCGCCGGTCGCGTCGTACACCGGGCGCAGCACGTCACACGCCCAGCGGATGTCGTAGGTCGTGATCGCGCGGGATGCTTCCCCCACGGTGACGCCCCGCAGCGCCAGGTCGGCGATCTGCTCGTCGTAGGCGGATCCCTTGCTCAGTGCCTTATCGAAGATCGTCGGATTGGATGTGACGCCAACCACGTGCCTGTTGCGCACAAGCTCGGCCAGGTTGCCCGATGTCAGGCGGGCTCGGTTCAGGTCGTCCAGCCAAATCGCGACGCCTTCGGCAGACAGCCGCGCAAGCCTGTCGGATGCCGGTGAATCGGATGCCGGTGTTGCGATGGGAGGCATGGTGTGGCTTCCTTCCGTCGTTCTGCCGCCGACGTCATCCGCCCGCCCCGATCTCGTACGGCAGCCTGAGGCGGCCATCCGGCGGCGTGTACCTCTTGTTCTCCTCAGCCCTCGTTAACTGTCTTCCCCTGTGGGGACGCTGCATCCGGGCATGGCACCGAGGGACTGGAAAGTCCCGAGGCCGGGCCGGCCGCGTCCGCACCCGCCTTCGCGGTCTTTGCGATGCTCGAACGCGCGGCCTCGGCTACCCGCTCGGCTGTGAAGCCGAACTGCTCATACAGCGTCTGGTATGCGGCGGAGGCGCCAAAGTGCTCAAGGCTGACGCATTCGCCCGCCTCGCCGGCGATTGCCCGCCAGCCGAGCGAGATTCCTGCCTCCACACACACCCGGGCACGCACAGCCGACGGCAGCACACTCCTCTGATAAGAAGCGTCCTGCTCCACGAACCACTCCAGGCACGGCATGGAAACGACGCGGGCGCCGATTCCGTCGTGCGCGAGAACCTCGCGTGCAGCGAGGGCAATCTGCAGCTCGCTGCCGGTGCCGACCAGCAGCACATCGAGGCTAGGCGCGTCGGCGAGCACATAGCCGCCGCGTGCCACGCCCTCCGCGCTCGCCAGCGCTTGCGCGTTTCCGGCGCTCCGGTCGAACACCGGCAGGCTCTGCCTGGTCAGGCAGAGCCCAGCGGTGCGCCCACGCTGCAGAATGGTCCGCCAGGCAATCGCCGTCTCGTTAGCGTCGCCTGGCCGCACCACGTCAAGGCCAGGGATGGCCCGCAGCGCCCACAGGTGCTCGACAGGCTGGTGGGTCGGCCCGTCCTCGCCAAGGCCGATTGAGTCATGCGTCCACACATAGGTCACCGGCAGGCCCATCATCGCCGCGAGCCGCACCGCGGGCCGCATGTAGTCGCTGAACACAAGAAACGTACCCCCGTAGGGCCTGGTCGGCCCGTGCAGCGCAATGCCGTTCAGGATCGCGCCCATCGCATGCTCGCGGACCCCAAAATGCAGTATGCGCCCGTACGGGTGGCCAGGAAACTCCTTGGTCTGGAACCGCTCGGGGATGAACGACGGCTCGCCCTCCATCGTGGTGTTATTGCTCTCCGCGAGATCGGCCGAGCCACCCCACAGCTCAGGAAGCGCGGGGGCGAGTGCGTTGAGCACGGCGCCGGACGCCCGGCGCGTGGCCATCGGCTTGCCAGCGGGAAAGCCGGGCAGCACGCCCACCCAGCCGTTGGGGAGTTCGCGCCGGGCCAGCCGGTCGAAAAGGGCCTTGCGGCCCGGGTTGGCCTGCGCCCACCTCGCGAAGGACTCCTCCCATTCGGCGCGGAGTTGCTTGCCGCGCTGTGTCACCCGCCGTGCCTGGCTGACCAGCTCTTCTTCCGCGGGAAAGCTGACCTCGGGATCGAAGCCAAGGATCCGCTTGGTCGCCGCCACCTCGTCCGCGCCGAGGGCGGAGCCATGGATCTTTCCCGTGTTCTGCTTGTTCGGTGCCGGCCACCCGATGATGGTGCGCAACGCGATGAACGAGGGCTGACCGGCATTGGCGAGCGCGTCTAGGTACGCGCGGTGCACGGCCGCCACGTCCTCGTCGTATCGGCGGTTCTCGCGGTCGCCCTGCACCCAGTCCACATGTTGCACGTGCCAGCCGTAGGCGGCATAGCGTGCGCAAACGTCCTCCGACTTGGCGATGTCGGTGTCGTCTTCGATGGAGATGTGATTGTCGTCATAGAGCACGATCAGGTTGTCGAGGCCGTGGTGCCCGGCCAGCGCCGACACCTCATGGCTGACGCCTTCTTCTATGTCGCCGTCAGAGGCGAACACGAAGATGTGATGGTCGAATGGGCTGCGCCCGGCCGGCGCGTCGGGGTCGAACAGGCCGCGTTCCCTGCGGGCGGCCATGGCCATGCCCACGGCGTTGCCGAGGCCCTGCCCGAGAGGGCCCGTGGTGGTCTCGATGCCGGGCGCGATCCCGCGCTCTGGGTGCCCAGGTGTGCGGCTGCTCCACTTACGGTAGGCCCGGATGTCGTCGAGGGTCATGCCGTACCCGGACAGATAGAGCTGCAGGTACAGGGTCAGGCTGGAGTGGCCAGCCGACAAGACGAACCGGTCCCTGCCCGGCCACCCCGGGTCCGCGGGCTCGTGGCGAAGCAGGTGCTGAAACAGGAGGTACGCCGCGGGGGCTAGGCTCATGGCTGTGCCGGGATGGCCAGAACCCGCCTCTTCCACGGCATCCATCGCCAGGACCCGGATCAGATCGACGGTCCGGCGGTCTGTTTCCGTCCATTCGAGCGCGCGCGGCTGGTTGGTCACCGTGAGATCTCCCGTCTCGCTAACCCCGCACCACGCGGACGGCACGCAGGTGGGTCGCTGCGGCCGCCCTGCGGCGCGTGGGGCGATCACTGCAATGAGCCTATCCTTGGCCCTGGTCGGCAAAACCGTATGGCCCGGTTCCAACGCACCGCCCGCGCAAGCCGCACGGAAGGCGGGCAGGGCGGCGGTGGCTGTCGCCGACGATGGTCCCTAACGGCTGCCGCGGCGCGCGCCGACCGCGCCCGTGCGAGGCGGTTATCGGGAGGTAGGCATGAGCGCCGCAGCCCTGTTGGTTGCGGTGTTTCTTGCCTGCGCGGTGGAAGCCGTGGAGGCGGCAACCATCGTGCTCGCGGCCGGTACGGCGCGTGACTGGCGATCGGCAATGATGGGCTTGCCGATCTTGCCAGCTTGTCAAGACCGCCGCGAGAGGCAAACGGCAATCTGTGGATAAGCGGCTACCACTAGGGCCTGTGCTGGAATGATGCGCTCGCGCGCCGAGCGGTCGGCCGCTGCCGGGGCGCCGACGGGCCGCTTATGAGGCTGGCGGGGCCGGCCACTACAGTGAGCGGCAAGCAGCAACACGCTCCCGCGGCCCAGCGGGCGCTCGCCCTGCATTCCCGAGGTATTGCGTGACCCAGGTCCCCCCAGCAAGCCCGCTGGTCGCCGAGTGCGCGAGCCGCCCAGTTGGCGGCGCTGTCGGCGGCGCGGCGCGGCGGCGGTCTCCCGGTGCCACGCTGTACGCGTACCTCGCCCTGACGAAGCCGCGGATCATCGAACTGCTGCTCATCACCACGCTCCCGGTGATGTTTCTCGCGGCGCGCGGCGTGCCACAGTGGTGGCCCGCGGTCGCCACGCTGATCGGCGGCGCCACCTCAGCGGGCAGCGCCAACGCTCTGAACTGCTATATCGACCGCGACATCGACAGAAAGATGCGCCGCACGCGGCGGCGGCCACTCGCCGCCCCCCGGGTGAGCATCGTCAGCCCGCGTGGGGCGCTGATCTTCGGTGTGGTGCTCGCGATCGCGTCTACCTGCTGGCTCTGGCTAGCGGTCAACGGGCTGTCCGCGGCGCTTGCGCTCTTCGCCAACCTGTTCTACGTGTTCGGCTACACGATGCTGCTCAAGCGGCGCACCGCCCAGAACATCGTGTGGGGCGGTCTCGCCGGCTGTTTTCCCGCGCTGATCGGCTGGACGGCGATCACTGGGCGGCTCGCCTGGGCGCCGCTGCCCCTCTTCCTCGTGGTTTTCTTCTGGACACCGCCGCATTTCTGGGCGCTGGCGATGCGCTTCAAGCAGGACTATGCGGCAGCGGACGTGCCGATGCTTCCGGTTCTCGTCAGCGACCGGCAGGTGACGCGGACCATCGTCAGGTATTCCTGGGCGATGGTGGCCTGTTCTTTGCTGCTCTGGCCGGTGGCGAGGACCGGACCGATGTACCCAGCCGCGGCTGCGATTCTCGGCGCGCTTTTTCTCAGCGAGGCCTACCGGCTGGCGGCGCGGGCGCGTTCGGCCGACTCTGCTGGCCGCACCGGAATAGCTGTGCTTCAACCGATGCGGCTCTTCCACTGGTCCAACACCTACCTGGCACTGCTCTTCCTCGCGGTGGCCATCGATCCTCTGCTGCATTGACTCTGCCCTAAAACGGCGCACCGGCTGAGCTGAGGTTCGGGGGTGGGCTTACCGGCTGGGCTGAGGTTCGGGGGTGGCTTACCGGCTGGGCTGAGGTTTCCGTGGGTGGCCCGCCGACCAGGGCTGGGCATGGGGTGGCGGCGGGCCGCAGGGGTGGCGGGCCGCGCGCCCGCGCGCGGGCGGATACGCTCCACAGCTATGGCTGTCCCAATGCCGGTCTTCGACCCAAAGGCTGTGATTGAAGGCCGTGCGCCGGGTCGGCCCAGAGTTGCGCTCATCGTCGGCACGATCGTCGCGGCGGCGTGTGCCCTGATCATGCTTCTTGTCCTTGCCGTGGAAAGCGACGTGCAGGGGCACAGTGAGCTGCCTTTCCTCATCGCCTTGCCGTTCGCGTTGCTGCCCGTGCCGCTGCTCGTCGCGCTTGTTCTGCTTGCGGACAGGCTCGAGCCCGAGCCGCGAGCGAACCTGATCTTCGCCTTCATTTGGGGCGCTGGGGTGGCGGCGCTTGTGGCGGTGATCATCAACTCGCTAGGCCTCGAATTCGTCACCATGCCGGCGCTCGGCAAAACAGCCGGACAGTATGTATCCGCGACGTTCGGCGCACCGCCCGTCGAGGAAACGCTGAAGGGCCTGGTCCTGGTCCTGTTGCTGCGGCTACGCAGGCAGGAGCTCGACGGTCCGACGGACGGCATCATCTACGCCGCGATGGTGGGCCTGGGCTTCGCGATGATGGAGAACATCGGCTACTACATCGACGCGTTGGTAAAGCCGGAAATAGGCGGCGCGAAGCTGCTTGGTGTCACATTCGTCATGCGCGGGGTGGTATCGCCGTTCGCCCATCCCATTTTCACGTCCATGACGGGCATCGGCGTTGCCTATGCCGCCTCCCATCGCCGCGCCACCTGGGCGATCCCGCTCGGCTGGTTTGCCGCGATGCTGCTGCACGGGACCTGGAACGGTCTTTCCGAGCTCGGCCTTGCCGGGCTTGGCGTCGCCTACCTGATCCTGTCCTGCGTATTTCTGGGGCTGATCGTGGTTCTGGTGCGCGACAGGCACCGGATCGTCGCCCTGATCAGGCGCTGCCTGCCCGGCTATGTGCCGACGGGCCTCGTTGCGCCACAGGACGTGGTTATGCTGAGCACTCTTCGCGGTCGCAGGGTCGCACGCAACTGGGCACGGGCCAACGGAGGAAGGCCCGCGGCGGTTGCGATGACCGATTACCAGCTCGCTGCGACCGAACTGGCAATGCTGCACCAGCGCGCGGAGCGCGGCGTGATCAGCCCGCCGGAGTTTGAGACGCGGCGGCAGGCTCTGCTCAGCCTGATGCAAATGGCCCGGATGGAGTTTCTCCGTCGGCGGCCCGGCCCGGCCGCACCGCGTGGCCCTGTCCCGCCGCGTGGCCCTGTCCCGCCGTGGGCACCGCAGGGCGGGTCCGGCTTCATCCGGGGGGAGGTGCACCGCGCACCTGTTCCACCTCCTGGCTTTCCGGCTGCGGCTGGGCCCGCGTACCCGCCGAGGCCAACGGTTGAGCCATCGGGTCAGCGGCGACGCCGGGGCCAGCACGCACCGGGCCAGCAGCCACCCCGGTGAAGGCTGGCTCAGACGCCACCGGCATGATCGTTCCGCGGTCCCGCAGGGACAAGAACAAGCGCAGAGCCGCGATCCACACCAGCACCGACCCGAGGACGTGCAATCCAACGAGGACTGGCGGCAAGCCAGTGAAGTACTGGATGTAGCCGAGCGTTCCTTGCACGCTCATTGTGGCCAGCAGCACCCAGCCGAACCTGACGGTCAGTGGGGGCGCACCCGTCAACCGCAGCCCGGCCAAGAGCGCGATCGCCAGGCCGGCAAACAGCCACCCGATGTCCGCGTGCAGCTGGGTCGCGCCTTCGAGGGGCAGGTGATAGCGGGGTGCCGACGCGTTGCCCGCCAACGGGCCAGTTCCCGTGACCACGGTTCCTGCGGCGAACATCAGGCCCGCAACGGCAAGCACCGCACCACTGAGCAAACGCAGGTCGGCCCGGGCAAGCGGCTGCGCGGGGGCCGTACCTTCGCCACACCGCACATAAAGCAGCACGGTAAGAGCCACAATCACCATGGACACGAGAAAGTGGACGGACACCATGGCTGGGTTGAGCGCGGTCAGCACGGTGATGCCACCCAGCATCGCCTGAAGAATGATGCCGGCTGGTTGTGCGGCGGCAAGCCAGACCAGATCGGTACGGCGCCGGGGGAGACCGTCAGGTCCGGCTACGCGCAACCGCCAAGCCGCGACGAAAACGGCCACCGCGACCGCCATCACGACAAATGTGAACAGCCTGTTGCCGAACTCGATCCACGTATTCACCATGGTCTGGCCCGGCGTGCGCGTCGCCGTAAGGCTCTGTACGGTGCACTTCGGCCAGTCCGGGCAGCCGAGCCCGGACTCACTGAGGCGGACCGCGGCGCCGGTGACGATGATCCCCGAGTTGGCGACAACCCCGGCCAGAGCCAGGCGGCGGAAGGCGGCCGGGCTTGGCCGCCAGACGAACGCGATCAGCCGTGCGATGCCGGTTCGTGGGATGCTGCTGACGTTGCTGGCCACCTGCTTATCGTAGGAGCCCGTGGCCGCAGCGGCGGAGGAGCCCGTGGCCTCATCGCAGGATTCCCCCGCGCTCCCGTCATGCTTCCGGGCTCGCGGTCGCGGTCCCGCGGGTGGCCCCAATGCATGCCGCCATGACGCAGCCGATGGCAAACCATTCGCGGGCGGCCAGCACCTGGCCGAGCAGTGCCAATCCGACCAGCGCCGCCACTGCTGGTTCGAGGCTCATAAGGATGCTGAACACCCGGGGCGGCATCCTCCGCAACGCTTCGAGTTCGAGCGAGTACGGAATGACCGAGGAGAGCAATCCGATACCGGCGCCGATCGCTAGCACCTCGGGCCGCAGCAGCGCAGTTCCTCCGGCGGCGGCACCGGCCGGCGTGATGACAAGCGCGCCAACCGTCATCGCGATGGTGAGACCTGTCGAGCCGGGGAACCGTCGGCCGGTCGCGGCGCTCAGCAGGATGTAAGCCGCCCAGCACGCGGCCGCGACGAGGGCGAAAAGCAGGCCGGCCACGGTGATGTGCCCGCCACGCCCGCCACCACCGGTCAGCAGCACGACCCCGCCGCCCGCGAGCACGACCCAGGCCAGGTCCACCAACCGCCGAGAGGCCGCGATCGCCACGCAGAGCGGCCCGAGGAACTCGATCGTGACCGCCACACCGAGCGGTATGCGCGCGAAGGACTGGTAGATCGCGAAATTCATGGTCGCGAGCGCCAGGCCGAACAGCGCCGCAACTCCCAGCGAGCGCCAGGCGAGCGCGTGACCGGGCCGGAGCGCGCGCCACACGGCGCGTGTGCTTGGCACCAGCATGACGATGGCCGATGACCACAGCCGCAGCAGCGTAACGGCGGCAGGCGGCACCACCGCGAAGAGCTGTTTGGCCAGGCCCGCCCCGACCTGCACGGAGATGATCCCAGCCAAGATCAGCGCGGGCGGGGGTATCGCGCCGAGGACCGTCGCAGGCGTCAGCCGGGAACGGCGAGCAGCGCCTGCCCGGGAGGGCACTGTGCCACCAGGGGGCACCCCGGAAACCGATGGCCCGGATCCCCCCGCAGCGCGGGTCCGCCGCCACGCGTCATTCGCCAGAGCCGCCACATTCATGAGTCAGTCACGAATCAGCTCAGTCCCACCTAAACGTCCGCGCGGAGAGCGCCACCCCGGCGATGGCCCAGATCACCAGCACGGCAAGACCGCGCAACGGGAGCCCGGACCCGTGCTGCAGCACCGACCGCAGGCCGCCGGAAAGCGCGGAAATCGGCAGCAGTTCAAGCACCCCACGCATGCCCGCCGGAAACTTCGACAGCGGGAACATGACGCCGCCGAGGCCAAGCAGCACCAGATAGACAAGGTTCGCGGCGGCGAGCGTCGCCTCAGCGCGCAGCGAGCCGGCCATCAGCAAGCCAAGGCCGCTGAACGCCGCGGTGCCCGCGAGCACGAGCAACGGCACCGCCGCCGCGGCAGTCCAGCCGCCATGCGGATGCCAGCCGAGCCCGAACGCCACCGCCGCGATCACCAGCAGTTGCAGAACCTCAATGCCGAGCATGGTGGTCGTGCGGGCGGCAACCAGCCCGCCGCGCGACAGCGGTGTGGCGCCGAGACGCTTCAGCACCCCGTACCGCCGTTCGAAGCCGGTGGCGATCGCCTGGCTGGTGAATGCCGTGGACATGACGGCGAGCGCGATGATCCCCGGGGTGAGAAAGTCGACCCGGCGGCCGTGCCCAAGGTTCAGCACGGATGCCTCGCTGAACCCGGCGAGCAGCAGCACCGGGATGACCAGCGTGAGCAGTAGCTGCTCGCCGTTACGCAGCAGGCCGCGGAGATCGAAGAGGGCCTGTGCCACGACCATCCGGTGCAGCGGCGCGGCCCCGGGAGCTGGCGAAAGATCATTATTCCGAACGGCTGCGCCTGCGGCGGGCTCTGTTGCATCTGCGGGTAGCCCGGGTGCTGGCGCGGCATGCGCCGCCTTGTTCATGGGCGCAGCTCCCGCCCGGTCAGCTCGAGGAAGACGTCTTCCAGCGTGCGGTTCGCCACCCGTACGTCATCAGGCTCCACCTGCTGGGCGCGGCACCATGACGCGACGGCAGTGAGCAGCGTCGCCGTTCCGCCCTGCTCGCGGCCATGGCCCGCTTCGATCACGTAGTGCCCGGCCGGGGACTCGCTCGCCGAACTGCCCGCCGGAAGTTCGGCCAGCAGACCAGCGATGTTGAGACCAGGCCGGGCGCGCAGCCGCAGTTGCTGGTGCCCGCCGGTCAGGGCGGCCGGGGTGCCACTTGCGACGAGGCGGCCGTGGTCAATGATTGCGACGTGGTCCGCCAGCCGTTCGGCTTCATCCATGAGGTGTGTGGTGAGCACGACGCTCACGCCGACCGCGCGAAGCTCGGCGATCAGATCCCAGGTTGCCCGGCGTGCCTGCGGATCGAGGCCTGCCGTGGGCTCGTCGAGGAAGAGCAGCAGCGGTCGGCCGATAACAGCGGCGGCGAGTGACAGCCGCTGCTGCTGGCCGCCCGACAGGCGCCGGACCGGCGTGCGGGCGGCATTCGTAAGGCCCAGCCGGTCGAGCAGCGCGGCGGGATCTGCAGGCCGTGCGTGGAAGCTGGCCATCAGCCGGAGATACTCGGCCGGCCTGGTCGCGGGCGGAATGCCCCCGGATTGTGGCATCACGCCGACCTGCGGGCGGAGTTCCCGCCCGTCGCGCGCCGGATCAAGGCCGAGCACCCGTACGGTGCCCGCATCCGCGCTCCGGTAGCCCTCGCAGATCTCTACGGTGGTGGTCTTGCCCGCGCCGTTCGGGCCGAGCAGTGCGGTCACCTCGCGGCGGGCGGCGTGCAGCGTGAGGCCATCGACGGCGGTCACCGCCCTGTATCGCTTGGTCAGCCCGGTGATGTCAAGGGCAGGCAGATCGCGTCGCTCCCTTGCGCCGTGCCGCTGGCTGACCCTCACGGTGGGAGTCTAGTGGCCCCCCGCTCCGTGACCCGCGGAGGCACTCTACGGGTCGCCCGTGACCCGCGGAGGCACTCTACGGGTCATTGTCCGCGCCCCACTCCCGTGAGCGGCATCGACCGTGAGCCCGGCCAGGGATCGAAGTTCGCGGTGGTCAAATCGCTCGCTCGCCAGGTCACTCCACGGTGACGCTCTTGGCGAGGTTGCGTGGCTTGTCAATGTCGCGACCGAGCTTCAGAGCCACGTGGTAAGCGAAGATCTGCAGCGGGATCGTCAGCAGGATCGGGTTCAGCTCCGGCTCGTTGCACGGCACCTCGATCACGGCGTCGGCTAGGCCAGCCGGAAGCTTGGCGTTGGTCACCGCGATGATCGGGCCGCCGCGCGCTTTCACCTCCTCGATGGTGCCGATGTGTTTGGCGAGAAGTTCGTCGCTTGGCACGATGGCGACCGTCGGCATGCTGTGGTCGATCAAGGCCAGCGGGCCATGCTTCAGCTCGGACGCCTGATAGGCCTCGGCATGCACGTAGGAGATCTCCTTCAGCTTCTGCGCGCCCTCACGGGCGACCGGCCAGCCCCGCACGCGGCCGACGAAGAACATGTGCTGTGCGCCCGCATACCTGCGCGCGACCTCCGCGACCGCCTCCTCTTCGGCGAGGATCTGGGCGATCTGCTCGGGCAGCGAGCGCAGCCCCCCGACAATCCTGAGCCCATCCGCCACGGACAGGTCTCGCACCCGGCCGAACAGCAGGCCCAGCATGGCGAAGGCCACCGCCATGTTGGTGAACGCCTTTGTCGACGCGACAGCGACCTCCGGCCCCGCATGCAGGAAAATTCCATTGCCGCAGGCACGCCCGATCGCGCTGCCGACCACGTTGACGGCGCCCAGGATCCTGCCGCCCTTGCGGGTTAGCTCCTGGACCGCGGCCAGAGTGTCGGCCGTCTCACCGGACTGGCTGACCGCGACGAACAACGTCTGCGGGTCCACGACGGGATTGCGGTACCTGAACTCGGAGGCGGGTTCGGCGTCAGCCGGGATCCGCGCGAGCTCTTCGACAAGCGCGGCGCCCATCTGCCCGGCGTAATAGGCGGATCCGCAGCCGATGAAGGTCACGCGGCGGATCGAGTGCACGTCGCGCGCGGTGACCTCGATGCCGCCAAGACGGGCGGTGGCGAACCTGTCGTCGAGCCGTCCGAGCATCGCGCGCCGCACCGCTTCGGGTTGTTCGTCTATCTCCTTGTGCATGTAGTCGGCGTAACCGCCGAGCTCGAAGTCGTCGCTCGTAACCTCGACCATCGTCGGCACCTTGTCGGTGCGGCGCGCCTCCAGCGTGCTGGTGTGAAACTCCTGGGCGCGCACGGTGGCAAGTTCGCCGTCGTCGAGGTAAACGACGTGCTGGGTGTGGCGGACGAGCGCGGCGACATCGGAGGCGACGAACATCTCATCGTCGCCAACCCCGAGCACGATAGGGCTGCCGTTGCGGGCCACCACGAACTCGCCAGGACGCTTGCTGTCCAGCACCACCAGCCCGTAGGCGCCTTCGACGCGCAGCAACGCCGCTCGGACCGCGTCCTCCAGCGACTGCGCGCCACTGGACAGGGCCACACCGATGAGATGCGCGAGCGCCTCGGTGTCGGTTTCGGACACGAGTTCGACGCCGCTGGCGGTCAGCTCATCGCGGAGCCGTTCGGCATTCTCAATGATTCCGTTATGCACAACCGCGACGCGGCCGCTGGCATCGACGTGTGGGTGCGCGTTGACGTCGTTCGGCTCGCCGTGGGTTGCCCATCGGGTGTGCCCGATTCCCACGGTCGCCGACGTTGGCGTGCCGACTAGCTCGCGCAGGCCAGCGACGCGCACCGCCGCCTTCGTGATCCGCAGCCGTCCGCGGTGAACAACCGCGATCCCGGCCGAGTCGTAGCCGCGGTATTCGAGCCTGTGCAATCCCTCGAGCAGAATCGGGGTTGCCTGCCGGTGTCCGATGTAGCCCACGATCCCGCACATCGTTGGCCGCTCCTTTCTTGTATGAGCCTGTGGGGGCCGGAGGGTCACTGCATGTCAGTTCGCAGTTACGTTTCGGAACGTCAGTGTGCACCCTCTCCCCAATTCGCTGCTCGGGTCGTTAGCCCTGCTTCTTAGATGTCCCGTTGGTCAGCCATAGACAATGCGGCGAAGCTGGCGCTCAGACAGACCCGGCGCGGCGACTGGCCGGTGCGCGAGTTCCGTCCCGATCAAGGGCCAGATCTGAGGATTCCGGTACTCGCGGCGGTGCAGCTCACGATGTCTGCGCCTGACGAACTCCTCCGCGGTCTCACCGAAATAGGCGATCACGTCCGCGATGACCCGTTCGGCTACGCCTGCCCCTAGTCCGGTGGTGGCGATGACATGCCCGACAAGATCATGGGGCGCGGAATGCGTCACAACACCGCAGCCTGTCAACTTCGGGTGTCTTTCGTCAAGTTTCTGCCCGAATTCGGGCAAGAATCAGCCACTAACGGGCATTCAAGGGCAAACCGCCCCAACATCAGCGTTTCGCTCACGTCGTTGATTGGGGCGCAACGGGTTGTTGCGCACTTCATGTTGTTGCGCACCTCATAGGGGCCACGATGGGCCACCCAGGCCCGCTCCCGGCAGCACTCGTGGGGCCACGGTGGGCCACGGAGGCCCCACACCCGGCAGCGCCTGTGGGGCCACGATGGGCCACCGAGGCCGGTTTAGGGGCGCGCTGTGGGCCGCGCGGGGACAGCTTGCCGATGTGAGGCAACCCACGATCGCCCTGGATTGCGGAGAGGGAAGTATTTACGACACACTGATGTTGTGAAAAAGGTGCGGGAGGCCGAGATGTTCACCTCGGCTGCGGGTGACGACGCCCGCAGCCCGGTTTGGCCTGCCGACATGCCAGGCTATGCCCGGCCCGCTCATTCCGGCACCGAGCGCGGAACCAGGGCCAGGGTGGCCCGGCTGATCTTGGAGAACGGGCCGATCACAGCGTTTGCGCTCAGCAGTCGGCTCGGGCTGACACCTGCGGCGATCCGTCGGCACCTCGACGCGCTCCTGGCGGAACGGATGATTGAGGTGCGCAAGGCTCGTACCTATGGCACCAGGGGCAGGGGACGGCCGGCCAAGCTTTTCGCGATCACCGACGCGGGCCGGAGCGCGTTCGAGCACGCCTACGACGATCTGGCCACCAACGCATTGCGGTTCCTAGCACGAATTCGCCCCGAAGCCGTCGCCGAATTCGCCCGGGAACAGGTTGCGGACCTCGAGTGGCGGTACCGCACCGCAGTGCAGGCGGCCGCACCTGCCGACCGTGTCGAGGCGCTGGCCGGGGCATTGACGGCGGACGGGTACGCGGCCTCCGCTGGCGTCTCCCCGTCAGGGGGTGGCCAGCAGCTCTGCCAGCACCACTGCCCGGTCGCGCACGTGGCGGCGGAGTTCCCGCAGCTGTGCGAGGCGGAAACCGAGGCGTTCGGCCGACTGCTCGGGACGCCGGTGCAACGGCTCGCCACCATTGCGCATGGGGATGGAATCTGCACGACTCATGTCACCGACCTCGCACACGTGAGGTCGCCGGCACGGATAAGCACACGGATAAGCACGGAGAAATCCAACACGAACGCCGAGTCCGAAGGGCCCTGTTCATGACAGCAACTGCGCGCCCCGAACTTGAGGGGCTTGACCGATACAGGTTCGGCTGGGCGGACAGCGACGCGGCCGGGGCAACAGCGCGCCGTGGGCTGTCCGAGGAGGTCGCCAGGGACATCTCGACCAGGAAGGGCGAGCCGGAATGGATGCTCGACCTGCGCCTGCGCGGATTGCGGTTGTTCGGCCGCAAGCCGCTGCCCACATGGGGTGCCGACCTCGCCGACATCGACTTCGACAACATCAAGTACTTCGTCAGGTCGACAGAGAAGCAGGCAGCGAGCTGGGATGAGCTGCCCGCCGACATCAAGAACACCTATGACAGGCTCGGCATCCCTGAGGCGGAGAAGCAGCGCCTGATCGCCGGTGTGGCGGCCCAGTACGAGAGCGAAGTCGTCTACCACAAGATCCGCCAGGACCTTGAAGATAAGGGCGTCATCTTCCTCGACACCGACGCTGGGCTCCGGGAGCACCCCGAGCTGTTCCAGGAATACTTCGGTACGGTGATCCCGCCCGGCGACAACAAGTTCGCCGCGCTGAACACCGCGGTCTGGTCCGGTGGCTCGTTCATTTACGTGCCGAAGGGTGTCCATGTGGAGATACCGCTCCAGGCGTACTTCCGGATCAACACCGAGAACATGGGCCAGTTCGAACGGACGCTGATCATCGTGGATGAGGGCGCCTACGTGCACTACGTCGAGGGCTGCACCGCGCCGATCTACAAATCGGACTCCCTGCACTCGGCGGTGGTCGAGATCATCGTGAAGAAGGATGCTCGCTGCCGGTACACGACGATCCAGAACTGGTCGAACAACGTCTACAACCTCGTCACCAAGCGGGCCGTCGCCTATGAGGGCGCGGCCATGGAGTGGGTCGACGGCAACATCGGCTCAAAGGTGACGATGAAATACCCCTCCGTGTACCTGATGGGTGAGCACGCACGGGGCGAGACCCTTTCTGTCGCGTTCGCGGGCGAGAACCAGCACCAGGACGCCGGAGCCAAAATGGTGCACTGTGCGCCGCACACGTCGTCCACCATCGTGTCGAAGTCGGTGGCCCGCGGGGGTGGCCGCACCTCCTACCGTGGTCTTGTCCAGGTGCAGGAGGGAGCCAGCCAGTCAAAGTCGACCGTGAAGTGCGACGCGTTGCTCATCGACACGATGAGCCGGTCCGATACCTATCCGTACGTGGACGTGCGCGAGGACGACGTGGAGATGGGCCACGAGGCCACGGTCTCCAAGGTGTCGGACGAGCAGCTGTTCTACCTGATGAGCCGTGGGATGACCGAGGACGAGGCGATGGCCACGATCGTCCGCGGGTTCATCGAGCCGATCGCGCGTGAGCTGCCCATGGAGTACGCACTGGAGCTCAACAGGCTGATCGAGCTTCAAATGGAGGGGGCAGTCGGCTGATGGCGGGGATTCAGGGGACCCTCGAATCGCCGGGGGTCCCTCTGTCGAGACTGCATGGGCTCGAGTCCCATGACGTAGCGGATTTCCCCGTGCCGAACGGCCGGGAAGAAGAATGGCGCTTCACGCCGCTCCGCCGCCTCCGCGGCCTGCACAGTGCTAGGCCGCACTTTGGCGCCGAGGCAAGCAAGGTCACTGTCGAGGCCGACGCCCCGCCGGAGGTGCGGGTGGAGAGAGTGGGCCGCGACGATCCACGGCTGGGCAGCGCCTATGTTCCAGCGGACCGGATAAGCGCGCTGGCTTACTCCTCCTTCCAGCAGGCCACGATTGTCACCGTGCCGAAGGAAACGGTGGCCGCTGTACCTACCACGCTGGTCGTGCACGGTGCCTCCACCGGACCAGCGAGCTTTGGCCACCTGCTGGTGGAGGTGGAGCCGTTTGCGCAGGCGGTGCTGGTCCTCGACCATTCCGGCAGCGCCACCTATGCGGACAACGTGGAGTTCGCGATTGGCGACGGTGGTGCGCTGTCGGTCGTGTCCGTGCAGGGCTGGGCCGACGACACGGTCCACGTATCGCATCACCACGCACAGCTGGGCAGAGACGCCAGGTTCAAGCACGCGGCTGTCACGCTCGGCGGTGACGTGGTGCGGATGGCCCCATCGGTCCGTTACGTCGGCCCGGGGGGTGATGCCGAGCTGCTCGGCATCTACTTCGCTGATGGGGGCCAGCACCTTGAGCACCGCCTGTTCGTCGATCACACGGCGCGGGATTGCCGCAGCAGGGTGGCGTACAAGGGCGCACTCCAGGGCCAGAGCGCGCATGCCATCTGGATTGGCGATGTGATCATCCGAGGCGAGGCAACGGGCACCGACACCTACGAGTACAACCGCAACCTGGTCCTCACCGACGGCGCCCGGGTGGATTCCGTGCCAAACCTGGAGATCCTTACCGGCGAGGTGATCGGGGCCGGGCACGCGAGCGCCAGCGGCAGGCTGGAGGATATACACCTGTTTTATCTGATGGCCCGCGGCATCCCGTATAACGAGGCAAGGCGGCTGGTGATCAGGGGTTTCTTCGGCGAGTTGATCGAAAGAATCGACGTCGCGAGCCTGCGGGCACGAGTGACCGACGCGGTGGAGGCTGAGCTGCTGCCGTCTGCTCTTCCGGGGTCACCATCATGACGGATCTTTCCACATTCGTGCGGGTGTGTGCCGTGTCGGACCTGCCAGACGAAGGTGTCGTGGGCGTGGAGCTGAACGGCACCCCGGTGGCCGTCGTGCGCACGGGCGATGAGATCTTCGCCCTGCTCGACGTCTGCTCGCATGCGGAGGTGGCGTTGTCCGAGGGCGAGATATACGACCACACGATCGAATGCTGGCTGCATGGCTCATGTTTCGATGTGCGGACAGGAGAACCGACGGGACCGCCGGCCACCAAGCCAGTGGCCACGTTCCCAGTCAAGATCGAAGGCGACGACGTGTACGTTTCGCTCGGTGCCGGGCCACAGCCAGCGTGACATATAGACGAACGAGAAAGACAACGAGAAAGACAGAGAGAAACCGGAGACATAGCGGATCATGGCCACCCTTGAGATCCACGACCTGCATGTCCGCGTGAGGGACGCGGCGGGAGCGAGCAAGGAGATCCTGCGAGGCGTCGACCTCACCGTGCCGGCTGGGCAGACGCACGCGATCATGGGTCCCAACGGCTCCGGCAAGTCAACGCTGGCCTACGCGATCGCAGGACATCCGAGATATGAGGTCACCAGCGGCACCGTCACCCTGGATGACCAGGACGTGCTCGCCATGACCGTGGACGAGCGGGCGCGTGCCGGGCTGTTCCTCGCCATGCAGTACCCGGTCGAGGTACCCGGAGTCTCGGTGTCGAACTTCCTGCGCACCGCCGTCACGGCCGTCCGCGGTGAGGCGCCCAAGCTGCGTACCTTCATGAAGGAGATGCGCGGCGCCATGTCCCAGCTGGCTATGGACCCGGCGTTCGCGGAGCGCAACCTCAACGAGGGCTTCTCAGGCGGTGAGAAGAAGCGCCACGAGATCCTTCAGCTCGAGCTGCTCCAGCCGAAGATCGCGGTGCTGGACGAGACGGATTCCGGGCTCGACATCGACGCACTGAAGGTGGTGGCGGAAGGCATCAACCGCTTCCGCGCCAGCCCCGCGCATGGGGTGCTGCTCATCACGCACTACACCAGGGTCCTCCGCTACGTGAAACCGGACTTCGTGCACGTGTTCGTCGGCGGAAGGATCGTCGAGGAGGGCGGCGCGGAGCTCGCCGAGGCGCTTGAGTCCGAGGGTTATGAGCGGTTCGTGAAGGCAGGTGCGCTGACGTGACCGTTACACCGTCAGCCACGCCGCCCTTGGCCACCGTCACCACCAAGCTGGCCGCGAGTTCACCGCTCAACGTGGCTAAGATCCGCGCCGATTTCCCCATACTGGCGCGGACCGTCAGGGGCGGTCGGCCGCTCATCTATCTCGACTCGGGTGCGACCTCGCAGAAACCCCGCCAGGTGCTCGACGCCGAACGGGAGTTCTACGAGCGGCACAATGCGGGCGTGCACCGGGGTGCCCATCTGCTTGCTGAGGAAGCGACCGAGGCGTACGAAAACGCGCGGGCCACGGTGGCGGCCTTCATCGGGGCGGACGACCCCAGCGAAATCGTCTTTACCAAGAACGCCACTGAATCGATCAACCTCGTGGCCTATGCGATGAGCAATGCGGCGACAGCGGGCCGGCAAGCCCAGCGGTTCGCGGTGGGACCGGGCGACGAGGTGCTGGTCACGGAGATGGAGCATCACGCCAACCTCGTGCCGTGGCAGCAGCTGTGCCAGCGGACCGGGGCCACACTGCGCTGGCTGGGGCTCACCGAGGAAGGCAGGCTCGACCTGGCCGCCCTCGATGACTTCATCAATGAACGCACCAAGATCGTCGCATTGACGCATCAGTCCAATGTGCTCGGCACGGTTCCGCCGGTGACTGAGATCGCTCGGCGCGCCCGCGCCGCTGGGGCGATGGTTCTCGCCGACGGCGCACAGTCGGTGCCCCACCGGCCGGTGGACGTGGGTGCACTCGGCGCGGACTTCCTCGCGTTTTCCGGGCACAAGATGCTCGGCCCGTCGGGCATCGGCGTGCTGTGGGGGAGGCGCGAGCTGCTCGCGGCGATGCCACCGTTTATCACGGGCGGTTCGATGATCGAGGTGGTCCGGATGGACGCCTCCACCTTCCTGCCGCCGCCGCAGCGGTTCGAGGCTGGAGTTCCGATGGCTGCCCAGGCGGTCGGCCTTGCCGCGGCCTGCGACTATCTATCCGAACTCGGCATGGCCAACGTCGCCGCGCATGAGGAGTTGCTCACCGCCCACGCGCTTGCTGCGCTCGGTGAGATCGGCGGGGTGCGGATCATCGGACCAACGGACACCCGCGATCGGGGCGGAGCGGTCGCGCTCACCGTGGACGGGATTCACCCGCACGACCTCGGGCAGATCCTCGACGAACTCGGTATCGCGGTACGGACCGGGCACCACTGTGCCTGGCCGCTGCACCGGAGCTGGGAAATCCAGGCGACCACCCGGGCGACGTTCTACGTGTACAACACGCTGGAGGAGGTAACGGCGCTGGCCGATGGTATCCGCGCTGCGCAGCGGTTCTTCGGAACAGCCTGAGCCGCAGCGCGCGTTTAGTGAGTTGCTGGATCACCGCTAACAGGGCAATGTCATGCAATTCGAGTCGATGTACCAGGAGATCATCCTGGACCACTACCGTCACCCGCACCACAAGGGCTTGCGGGAGCCGTACGACGCCGAAGTGCACCATGTCAACCCCATCTGCGGCGACGAGGTGACCGTGCGGGTGCGGCTACGCCGCGTCGGTAATGGCCGAGCACGTGACAGCGGCAGCGGCGGCAGCGGTGGTGACGGCGGCGACTCCACAGTGACCGACGTGTCCTACGACGCCCTCGGATGCGCGATCAGTCAGGCCAGCGCGTCCGTCATGACCGATCTCGTCATAGGGAAGACGGTGAGGGAGGCGCTGGCCCTCGGGGATGAGTTCCTCGCGCTGATGAAGTCGCGAGGCGAAGCGAAGCCAGACGAGGACAAGCTCCAAGACGCCGTGGCTTTCGCCGGCGTGGCGAAGTACCCAGCGCGAATTAAGTGTGCGTTGCTGAGCTGGATGGCATGGAAGGACGCGACGGCGCGGGCCCTGAACGGGAAGGCAGAGCAGGCACTATGAACCAGAATGCGATCACCGAGGAGCAGACCGGTCGGGCAGCCGCCAGCGATGAGCAGGTAACGAAGGCGGACGATGTCCTCGAGGCGCTCCGAGACGTGGTGGACCCCGAACTCGGCATCAACGTGGTGGACCTCGGCTTGGTCTACGGCGTCGACCTAGGCGACGACGGGACGGCGACGATTGACATGACGCTCACCAGCGCCGCCTGTCCGCTCACCGATGTGATCGAGGATCAGGCCGCGCAGGCGCTGGACGGCGTGGTCCCCGAGTTCCGCATCAACTGGGTCTGGCTTCCGCCGTGGGGGCCGGACAAGATAACCGAGGACGGCCGGGAGCAACTCCGGGCGCTCGGCTTCAACGTCTGACCCCGCTGCGGCGTGCGTCCCGGGCGAAACGTCAGGCCCGCAGGTAGAAGGGTGGAGCGTTGGCAGCCGTCCATCGCTCGAGCGGGCCGGGCTCGCACTCACCCGGGAATGCGACATCTACGGGGAACTGCGGCCCGACCAGTGCGACCGCGTCCTCGACGGTACGCAGGACCGCCTGCTGCGCCGCAGCGTCACCCGGGTCGGCGAGGGTGACATTGATGACAAGGCCTTGCCCATCAGCTGTGGTCAACCACGTTCGGGTGGCCGACTCGGCGGCAGCGAGTGTGCGCAGACCCGCCGCGACCGCGTTGAGTAGCCTGGTTGGCTCGGTCGGCGGCCGGCCGAAACTGATCCTGCAGCCGTTCACATTGGCGTGGCCGCTCGCCAGGTAAGCGATGTCATCTGGATAGATCGGAACGCTCACTGTGGCTCCCGGGTTCAGCGCGATGCCAAGCCCGCTCGGAAGCAGCCGGGCCAGCTCCGCCGCGGGCACGACCACATACGGCACCGCAGCGTCCTGCCCGGTCGTCACGTCCCCCCCGCCGACCAGCGCGTTCAGCGCAGCGGCAGAGGTGAACGCGGGCACGAACTCGTCGTCGAGATAGCGGACGGTGGGCAGGGTGAGCGCGTGGCCGTCGGTGACAGGCCCGCCGTCATCAGGCAGCGGCAACCACAGCTTGCTACGGCATAGCTCGTCAAGAAGTTCACCCACGTTGGTCCGGTCCTTGACCGCGGCGGAAAGCGCATGCTCCAGCTCGTTAGCCGGGAAACCCGCCGCTGCGGCAAGCTCGGATCGTGTTGTCATCAGCCCCCCGTCGGTGCTGGCCGGACAGCTCGGGACGGCCGCCTGGCGATAATTCCAAGTCGAATAGTAACCAGATGGAGGCGTTAAGTAGTGGAGAATTCGTCACCTGTTGGCCCTCTCGTCGGCGGCCGATGGCTCGACATTGCACCTGAACGCATCGTGAGCTGGCTATCCGCATTCGCTGCCGGGCACGGCGGAGCAGTGGTCGCGCCAGTGGGCGCAGCCGTTCGGTATCTGTGTGCAGATGGGGCAATAGCGGAGTGTCACGTTCCATTTCCGCCGCTTCCCGACGGCGCCACGGATGGCAGGGATCCTCATGCTGTAGCAGAACGGATCGGCGCGCACGCGGCGGCGGACCGGACGGTCGGCGTGCTGCTCGTCCGTCTCGGTGGCTATGCCGCCGGAGTCTTCACGGGTGCGGAACCACGGCTGGAGGCATCCAAGACCGGCGCGCGGCTCGTGCATGGACGCAGCGCAGCGGGTGGCACATCGCAGCAGCGCTTCGCGCGGCGCAGGGAGAAGCAGGCGCAACAGGCGCTGACCGCCGCCGGGGATGCGGCGATCGGCGTATTTGCACGGTTCGCCGGGCAAATCGACGCGCTCGTGCTCGGCGGAGACAAGCTCGCGATCGGCAAGGTACGCCAGGATCAGCGCCTTCGGCCTTTTCTCGACCTTGCCGTGGAGCGGTTCCTTACAGTGCCGGAACCGAGACTCGCGGTGCTGCGTGACACGCCGCGGATGTTTCGCGCCGTGCGCGTTCGGCTGGTCGAAGCTGCGCCACCGCGCAATCAAGTGGCACCACACTGAGCCAGCCGCATACAGTTGATGGCATGATGCCGCTCTTGGACTGACGGAATGCGCCGATTCGCAGGTGGCCTCTGTCCAAATGACCCGTCATCGAAGGAGTGGCATTTCCTGTGCTAGTCGCATCTGGCCTCGAGCTGCGCGCCGGGGCGCGGCTGCTGCTGGAGGGTGCGTCTTTCCAGATCGCCCCAGGCGACCGTATTGGACTGGTCGGAAGAAACGGAGCCGGCAAGACAACCCTGGCTCGGGTGCTGGCCGGAGAGGTGCCGCCTGCTGCGGGCACGGTGCGCCGGGGTGGCAGCGTCGGTTATCTGCCCCAGGAATCCCGCACAGGCGACCTGGCCAGTGTGGCCAGGGACCGGATTCTGTCCGCGCGCGGCATCGACGAGGTGCTCGCCAGCATGCGGGACGCCGAGCAGAAGATGGCGGAGACGGCCAGCCGCCGGGATGCGGCGATCCGTGCGTACGCGCGCCTGGAGGATCAGCTCCATGTCCTTGGCGGTTACGCTGCCGAGGCGGAGGCGGCCGGGGTGGCGGCCAGCCTCGGCTTGCCCGACCGGGTGCTCGGGCAACCGCTTCGCATCCTGTCCGGTGGGCAGCGACGCCGGGTCGAGCTGGCCCGGATCTTGTTCAGCGGCGCGGAGACGCTGCTGCTCGACGAGCCGACCAACCACCTTGACTCGGATTCCATCGCCTGGCTGCGTGATCATCTGCGGGCCCATCGCGGCGGCCTCGTGGTCATCAGCCACCACACCGCACTGCTCGAGGCCGTGGTCAACAAGGTCTTCCATCTGGACGCCAACCGTTGCGTGCTCGACCTGCATAACGTCGGGTGGCAGACGTATCTGGAGCAGCGCGAGGTCGCCGAGCGGCGGCGCAGGCGCGAACGGGCAACAGCGGAGCGCCAGGCTGCGGCGCTCCAAGCGCAAGCGGACCGTATGCGGGCGAAGGCGACAAAGGCGAAGGCGGCCCAGGGCATGGAGCGCCGTGCCAAGCAACTGCTCACCCGCACGGTGCCGGGCCAGCGGGCCGATCGCGTCGCGCGGCTGCGCTTTCCGACGCCCGCCCCGTGCGGCCGGGTCCCGCTCGCAGCGTCAAGGCTGTCGAAGAGCTATGGCTCGCTGGAGGTTTTCACCGATGTCGACCTGGCCGTCGACCGTGGCAGCCGCGTCGTGGTGCTTGGCCTGAACGGAGCGGGCAAGACGACGCTGCTGCGGCTTCTCGCCGGGCTGGAGGCGCCGGATACCGGTGACGTTCATGCGGGCCACGGGTTGCGCCTGGGCTACTACGCGCAGGAACACGAGACTCTTGACACGGCGCGTACCGTACTTGACAACATGCGGTCGGCGGCACCCGGCCTACCGGAACGGGAGCAGCGCCGCATTCTTGGGTCTTTCCTGTTCGCCGGCGACGATGTGGCTAAACCCGCAGGTGTACTTTCCGGCGGTGAAAAGACCAGGCTCGCTCTTGCCCTGCTCGTCGTATCCGGTGCCAATGTTCTATTGCTCGACGAGCCGACTAACAACCTGGACCCGGCCAGCCGTGGCGAGATTCTTTCCGCCCTGCGGACGTATCAAGGTGCGATTGTCCTGGTCACCCACGATGAAGGAGCGGTCGAAGCGCTCCAGCCCGAGCGGGTCGTGCTGCTGCCGGACGGCGTCGAGGATGCATGGGACGACGAGTTCGCAGACCTGGTCGCCCTTGCGTGATGGTGCCAGCCAGGCGTCGCCTTCCGGAACCCCGCCATGATCTTTCGGTGAAGCTTTCCAAAAAAAGAAGTGATCGTTTGCTTCGATGTGGGTAGCCGATCTAGCGTTAATGCGTGATCATGGCGAGGGACGGTAACGCTGAGGTCACTCCACATCACGGGAGGTACTTGTGACCGACACCCTCAAGAAAGGCACCCGGGTGACCGGTGCCGATCGCACCAAACTTGCCTCGGACCTGAAGAAGCGCTACGAATCCGGCGAGAGCATCCGTTCTCTCGCCGGCGCGACCGGCAGGTCCTACGGCTTTGTTCACCGGATACTGACCGAGTCCGGCGTGCGTCTGCGCGGGCGCGGCGGGGCCACTCGAGGCAAGGCGAAGGCTTAACCGGGCAACGCTACGGGGACGGGGGGCGCGCGGCCACGTACGCCGTCCTGACCTGCGCGCGAACCACTGGTCGTTGGTGCTGGTCCGGGGGACGAGGCTCGTTCCCCCCGAACCCTGGATCCCTTGGACCCGGCAACGCTGGACCCGGCAACGCTGGACCCCGCAGCGCCGGACCCCGCAGCGCCGGACCCAAACCCGGACCCCCGACCCCTCACACCCCGGACCCTCGCACTTGGACCCCCGAATGCGCCAACGAGGTCGGCCCGCAGACTCCGCGCCGAGCGGGTAATAGTCCGAATAGTCCGACGCAGAAGTATGTATCGCGGCTCTGGTGGACATAACGTGACGTGCGTTATGTCGCACGGAGCGGGCGCATCCACTGGCTTCGTCGATGAAAGCCTGGAGTTGCCAGGGCAACACCAGGCTTCCATCGACGGCGTTATTAAGCTGTGCCGGGCGCAACCCCCAGGTATGGGAGACGGAGGGGCGCTCATGACCCACAGCGTGGCCCAACTCCAGCGAGCTGGCCTACGGCTGGACATCGATGCCCAGCCGCGGGGTGCGGTCGCGACAATTACGCTCGACCGGCCCGAGCGGCGCAATGCGATGACGCCGTCAATGTGGCGAGGGCTCGCGCATATCGGTACTTCACTCCCGCGCGGGGTGCGTATCGTTGTCGTGCGCGGCGCTGGCCCCTCCTTTTCCGCCGGCCTGGACCGGCGGCTGCTCGCCGCGGAAGGTGTCCAAGGCGAGGAGGGGTTCCCCGATCTGACCGATCCAGGTCTGGAAGACTGGATCGCTACCGTCCAGGAGGGTTTCACGTGGCTGCGCCGACCGGACTTCGTGAGTATCGCGGCGGTCCAGGGACATGCCATCGGCGGCGGCTTCCAGCTCGCGCTGGCCTGTGACCTACGCCTGCTCGCCGACGACGCGAAGCTCTCCATGAAGGAGCCGGCGCTCGGCCTGGTGCCTGACCTGACCGGGACCAAGCCACTGGTGGATATCGTCGGATTGCCACGGGCGATCGAGCTGTGCCTTACCACCCGCACCATCGACGCGACGGAGGCCCGCGAACTACGGCTGGCCGAGCTCGTTGTTCCTCGTGCCGACCTCGACGCCGCGGTGACGGACCTGGTGGCTGCTCTGCTCGCCACGGACGCGGCCGCAGCGCGGTCGACCAAGGCGCTGCTTCAGCTCGCGCCAGGCCATACCCTGGCCGAGCAGGCCGCTGCCGAGCGGCGTGCGCAGGCGGAACTGCAGCGCCGCCGTTTCGCCAAAGGCTGAAGAAAAAGCCGCCATATCATGGCGGACTGGGGAAGAAAGCACGGCGCGCGGAAGGTTCCCGGTGCATGTACGCCAGCGGCATGGGCATGATGTGGTCATTCCGGCGCGACCCGTCGGTGACCCAGCAGAAGCTGAAGCCCGGAACCGTGCGCCGGATTGCCTCCTACGCGGCGCATTACCGCCTTCAGCTGATCCTCTTTCTCCTTATAACCGCCGCCGGCGCGGGTACTTCTGTAGTTAATCCGCTGCTTCTCCGCAACATCATCGACAACGGGATTCTGAAATCCGACACCGGGCTGGTGCTCATATTGGCTGCGGTGGCGGCGGCTCTTGCCGTGCTTGATGCCGGGCTCGGGCTCGCGGGGCGCTGGTATTCGGCCCGGATCGGGGAAAGCCTGATCTACGACCTGCGCAAGCAGGTGTTTGAGCACGTGCAGCGCCAGCCGATCGCGTTCTTCACCAGGACCCAGACCGGTTCACTGACCAGTCGGCTGAACAGCGACGTCGTGGGAGCGCAACAGGCGATAACCGGAACGCTGTCGTCGGTGGTATCCAACATCATCAGCCTGATCCTGGTCCTCGCCACCATGTTGTACCTGTCGTGGCTCGTCACCGTCGTGGCGCTCGTCCTCGTGCCCCTGTTCATTCTCCCGGCGAAAATCGTCGCGCGGCGGATGCAGCGCGTGACGCGGGAGGGGATGCAGCTGAACGCCGAGCTGGGCTCCATGATGACCGAACGGTTCAACGTGGCCGGTGCGATGCTCGTGAAGCTGTACGGTCGCCCTCGGGAAGAGGCCACCGGGTTCGCGAACCGCGCCGGGCAGGTTCGCGACGTCGGCGTCATTCAGGCGATGTATGGCCGGACTCTGTTCACCGCGTTGACGTTGGTCGCCTCTCTCGCGACCGCCGTGCTGTACGGGCTCGGCGGCAGCCTGGTGATCGACGGTACCTTCCAGCTGGGCACACTGGTGGCCCTGACGACCCTGTTGACCCGCCTGTACGCGCCGATCACAGCGCTCTCCAACGTGCAGGTCGACGTGATGACCGCACTGGTCAGCTTTGACCGGGTCTTCGAAGTGCTTGACCTCAAGCCCATGGTGGCGGAACGCCCGGGCGCGTTCCCGCTGCCCAAGCGCATCGACGCGAATGCGCATGCGCCCACGATCGACTTCCAGCACGTTTCGTTCCGCTATCCAGCGGCCAGCGACGTGTCGCTCGCCTCACTGGAATCGATCGCCAACCCGGCCGCCGAACGGACCCGGGTGTCGCAGGACGCCCTGCGCGACGTGTCCTTCCGTGTTGAGCCCGGTCAGCTCGCCGCCCTGGTCGGCCCATCCGGCGCTGGCAAGACGACGATCACCCACCTGGTCTCACGGCTGTACGACGTCACCAGCGGGGCCGTCCTGATCGACGGGCACGATGTCCGCGATCTCACGCTGGACTCGCTGCACGCTGCGGTGGGTGTGGTCACGCAGGATGCGCACCTGTTCCACGACACGATCCGGTCGAACCTCGCCTATGCGCGGCCGTGGGCCACCGAGGCCGACCTGATCGAGGCATGCCGCGCGGCCCACATTTGGGATCTGATCGCGTCACTGCCCGATGGTCTCGACACCGTCGTCGGCGATCGCGGGTACCGCCTGTCCGGCGGCGAGAAGCAGCGGATCGCCCTGGCCCGCCTGCTCTTGAAGGCGCCGGACATGGTCGTCCTTGACGAGGCGACGGCTCACCTGGATTCGGAGTCCGAGGCGGCGGTGCAGCGAGCACTCAAGACGGCCCTCGCTGGCCGCACATCGCTGGTGATCGCGCACCGGCTTTCCACCATCCGGGAGGCTGATCAGATCCTCGTCATCGACGAGGGCCGGGTGCGTGAGCGCGGCCGGCATTCGGACCTGCTCGCGGCCGATGGCCTCTACGCCGAGCTGTACCGCACTCAGTTCGCGCGCCAAGCCATGCCCCCCGGCGCAGGCGACGGCGCGGGGCCGGGCTCCGCGGTGCCGACCGCAGCGCAATGACACCCGGAGGATCCCGAACGGCTCACGCTGGCGTGGCGCCCAAGGCCCTGGCCGCGCGAGTCTGAGAACGATGTCTCTTGATTAGCAATTAGCCGTATCCGACGCGGCGCAGTTCCTCACCGGCGACCTTCTCAACCTCGTCCGCTTGCTCCTTGGTGAGCCGGTGCCGCCAGGTTCCGGTGCCTGCGCCGTACGGTGCATGCATCGCCCGCAGCGCGCGCCACGACGTCGGGGTGCTGACGAATTCCGACACCGCCACGGCCGCCTGGCGCGGATGGTGCACGACATCCTCGTAGCGCAAGGTCGTGAGCTGCTGCTGTGAGAAGTCCCTGCGCAGCCGGGCCGCTTGCCGCACCGCGCCGCGCCAGCGCAGCGCGCATTTCCCGGCCAGCGAGCTCTGGGACCAGCGCGCCCGGTCCGCTTCGGTCTCGATGCCAAAGAAGGGGTTGGGGAATTCGGTCTCCACGTTCGAGAAGCTCGGCCGGAACCAGGCGAGCGTGGCGCTATCCGCCAGCATGTCGGCAACCACGTCGCGGCCGTCCCTGACCAGCTGCAGGAGTTGCGCGTCGGGAAACGCCTGCACGAGCACGTGCGCGCAGTACAGCAGATCCGGGCTAGCATCACCGTACCTGGTGACATTGCGCGCGTTCACGCATGGCCCGACGCCGTTGACGCGGCCCGCGTGCCGACACAGTGGCGCGCACGCGATACATCCGTGCGCGTTTATCTGCCATGCCTCGGCGAATGCGTCACGCAGCACCCGCGCCGCGGCATCACCGCGCCCCCGCGAGATCGATGGCCGCCGGGCGAAGGCGTAGATCACGCGCAGGACGTTGGGCTTCCCGATCGTCAGATGGAATTCACTCGACTGTTTCAGCGCACGCGCGACCAGATCCGTCCCCGAGTGCGGGGCCCCAAGAACGAAAACGGGTTGACGGACCTTATGGCCATTAACGACCAGGATGTAGCGGGTGGCTCGCATGCTGCCCACCAGTCTCGCATCCGCACGGACCGGCGCAGTCCGGCCTGGCCAGAGTCATCGCGCCGGGCAGCCTGCGTGGTCGTGGGTACTGAGGCGCGGCGGCACCCATTAGCCTGGCTGCGTGCCAAGGCTGCCGCGTTGCATGTCCGGCGTCACGTTCCGCCGCCGGATTCTCCTGCGGGCAGTCTCGTGCGGCCTGCCGGTCGTTCTGGCCTGTGGCGTGACGGCCGGGTGCGCCGGTTTCAACAAGGCGTTCGGCCAGCGCGAGGCGATCGTGATCTTCCAGCTGGGAACGCCACGCTCGGAGCGATTGGCGGTCAGGGACGCGTGCTCCCACGTCCCGAAAGCAAGGCCAGAACCGCTGCCGACGGACAAGAAGCTCTCCGACTACCTCAACGATGTGCGGTATCGAATCGACAATGCCAGCGACGCGGACCTCGCGCGTCTGGAGAACTGCCTGAACAAGTTCCGGTCCGTCAGGGGAGTCGAAACCCCACAGGACGAGAACAGCTGACTGGCCATGACAACGACCGCTCTCGACGGGGCGAACCCCGGGACGCCGGTACGGCCGCAAGGCCGTCTTCCGGGCCGCGATCGTCATCTTCCTCGCGATCGGCGAAAGACCGGACCGCGACCTTGACGCGGTTGCCGGTGCCCTGATTTAAATTGCGTTTGCCCGGCCTGCGGCTGGCCCTAACGTAGTGGGGTGCTCAGCCCGCCGGACGGCCTGTCCGAGGACGTAGTGGTGTCGGCGCTCGCCCGCAGGTGGGGGGTGAGCGTTGCATCGATGACTTACCGCCCAGTCGGCTTCGGCAGCCACCACTGGGCGGTCGTCGACGCCGCGGGCACCCGGTGGTTCGTCACCGCCGATGATCTGGAGACCAAGCGGCACTGGCTGGGTGAGCCGCTGACCGCGGCGTTCGGTCGGCTGCGCGCTTCGCTCGCCGCGGCCAGGGACCTTCGCGACAGCGGCCGCACATTCGTGGTGGCGCCAGTTCCCACACGTGATGGCGAGCCGCTGGTGCGGGCCAACGATCGGTTCGGCGTCGCGCTCTACCCGTTCCTGGACGGGCAGAGCTTCGCGTGGGGCGAGTTCTCCACGCCTGGGCACCGGCGCGGTGTGCTCGACCTCATCGTCGCTATCCACTCGGCTCCGAGTGCGGTCCGCCGGCGCGCCGTGGCCGAGGACTTCGCGGTTCCCCATCGTGACGAGCTGGAGGCGGCCATCGGCTTTGTCGATGACCTAGCCAACGACGCCCCAGACTGCGGTCCTTATGCGCGCCCGACCTCGGTGCTTCTCATCGAGAACGCGGTGCCGGTCCGGCGGCTGCTCGCTCGGTACGACGAGCTGGTCATCGCGAGCCTGTCTCGGCCGTGCCGAACGGTCCTCACCCACGGGGAGCCACATCCTGGCAATACGATGCTGACATCCGACGGCTGGCTGCTCATCGACTGGGACACCGCTCTCCTGGCGCCGCCGGAACGCGATCTGTGGAGCCTGGATCCAGGCGACGGCTCAATCCTCGGCGCCTACGCTGAGGCGACAGGCGTGACGCCGCTGGCATCAATGCTCGAGCTTTACCGCATCCGCTGGGACCTCGCTGACATCGCCGTGTCCGTCAGCCGCTTCCGCAGGCACCACCGGGGAAGCGCGGATGACAACAAGTCGTGGCACGACCTTGCGGTGGGTCTGTCAAGTCTTCGGTGTAACTGATCTTTTAGGTTCTACTTCCGTCCGGCGGACAGGCGGCCCTCGAAGACATCCGATGCGGTTAAGTTGTCAAGCTGCCTGGGGAAGTTTTTTGGCGGGGACGGGGAAGGCGATGGTTTCGTCGTATTCCTGGCCGGTGATCAGGCAGTGCCATAGGCAGCCGAGCATGCGGCCGAACAGG
>WNGE01001288.1_pt1 | contig 80293 bp, 69 predicted proteins | sample 5400651 | NCBI WGS metagenome assembly WNGE01 (sample SAMN13153370, study PRJNA577476) | soil metagenome | isolation source: 60 cm soil or saprolite under grassland replicate 2 | place: USA:California | collected 2016-06-15 | reverse complement strand
GGGGCCGGTGCACCAACCCTCGGACGACCTGGCGGGCATCCCCGCCGGCCCGCCCGCAGCGGCGCCCGCGCCCACCGAGCGGCGGCTGCTGGCGCTGCTGCCGCCAGGCACCAGGGCGGTCGCCGACCGGGCCGGCGCCCTTGAGGTCCACACCGCGACCGGGGCGGGGAGCGTCCACGCCCGCATGCTCGACTACACCGACCCCCTGGCACGCGGCATGCTGCGCCAGCGGTCCGGCCGCGCGCCGGCCGCACCGGACGAGGTCGCCCTGACCCCGGCCGCGGCCCGCCGCCTCGGCGCCGGGGTGGGCGGCACCGTGCGCCTCGCCGAAGGCGGCCACAGCTTCCGCGTGGTCGGCACCGTCGAGGAGCCCGGCGACCTCAAGGCCACCACGATCGTCCTGCACCCTGGGGCGCTGCCGGCGGGGACGCTCTCGCGGCAGCTGCAGGACCTGACCTGGCTGGTGGCAACGCCGGGCCCGCTGACCTGGGCACAGGTCAAGGAGCTCAACACCCACGGGGTGGCGGCGGTCTCGCGGCAGGTGCTGACACACCCGCCGAGCCAGGCCGAGCGCTACCCGGAATTCAACGACCGGCAAGGCTCGGGCTCGGAGCTGGCCGTGGTGCTCGTCGGTGGGCTGGCGCTGCTGGAGATCGTCCTGCTGGCGGGGCCGGCGTTCGCGGTCGGCGCCCGTCGCCGCCGCCGCGACCTGGCGCTGGTCGCCGCGGCCGGGGGGACCCCGCCGCAGCTGCGCCGCATCGTGCTCGCCGACGGGGTCGTGCTGGGGGCGGTCGCGGCGTTCGCGGGCGTGGCGCTCGGCGTCGCCACCGCCGGGCTCGCCCGTCCGCTGCTCGAGGCCCACCTCGCCAACATGCGGTCGGGCGGCTTCCGGGTGTTCCCACTGGCGCTGGCCGGGCTGGCGACGCTGGCGGTGGTCACCGGGCTGCTGGCGGCGCTGGTCCCCGCGTGGATCGCGTCCCGCCAGGAGGTGGTGGCGGCGCTGGCCGGCCGGCGCGGCATCACCCGGTCACGGCGGCGCTGGCCGGCGCTCGGCGTGATCCTGGTCGCGGCCGGGGCCGTTCTGGCGGCCGTCGGCGCGCGGCGGGTCGACGCGACCGTCATCCTCGCCGGGCTGGTCGTGGTCGAGCTGGGCCTGGTCCTCTGCACCCCCGCCCTGGTAGGGCTGGTCGCCCGCGCCGGTCCGTGGCTGCCGCTGGCGCCCCGGATCGCGCTGCGCGACACCTCCCGCAACCGCACCGCCTCGGCACCGGCGATCGCGGCCGTGATGGCGGCCGTCGCCGGCAGCCTCGCGGTCGGCATCGTGCTGGTCGCCCAGGACGCCCGCGACCACGACCCACGCCTCGCCGCGGGCCGGCCGGGGGACGTAGTCGTGTACGGCACCATCGGCGAGCGGCCGCTCTCGGCCGACCAGGTCGCCGTCCTTCGCCGCACCCTTCCGGTCGAGCAGGTCGCCGAGGTCAGCCTGCTGTCGTGCGGCGGCCGGCCGTGCGGCGTCCAGCTGCAGCTGCCCGCGGCGCACCAGTGCCCCTACGAGCCCGATGTGCTCGGACGCAGGCCGACCAGGGCGGAGCAGCGGGCCGCCAGGCGCGAGCCCCGCTGCGACGGCGTCGGCGTCCCCTACCGGTACTTCACCGGCATGCTCCAGTCGACGCGTGGCCTGACGGTGGTGGTCGACCCCGAGGCGGCCGGCGTGGTCGCGGGCCTCCCGGCCGCGGACGCCGGGCTGGCGGCCGCCGCACTGCGCGCCGGCAGGGTGGTGGTCGACGACCCGGACCCGGTGCGGGACGGCCGCGTCACGCTGACCGTCGGATTCAAGGCCGCCGGCGACCGGACGACGTGGACGCTGACGGCGCCCGGCTTCGCCCTGCCGCACCACCCGCGGGCACCCATCACCATGATGACCGCGGCGACCGCCCGCTCCCTCGGCCTGGGCTCCACGCCGCTGGCCATGCTGGCGACCACCAGCCGCATGCCGACGGCCGCCGAGCAGGACCGGCTCAAGGCCGCGCTCGGCGGCGACCTGCAGGTGCAGGTCGAGCGGGGCCCGCAGGCGAGCACCCAGGCCCTGCTGGTGCTCGCCGTGGTGGCCGGCGTGATCACGCTCGGGTCGAGCGCCATCGCCACCGCGCTCGCCGCCGCCGACGGCCGCGCCGACCTCGGCACGCTGGCCGCGGTCGGCGCCTCCCCGCGGGTGCGCCGGGTGCTGTCGCTGAGCCAGTCCGGCGTGATCGCCGGGCTGGGGTCGGTGCTCGGCGTCGCCGCGGGGCTGGGCGCCTCCGTGGCCGTGCTGACCGCCCTCAACCGGGCGTGGGCCGACGTCTGGCCGGCCCCGGTCCCCTACCGGATCACCGTGCCCTGGCTCAACGTCGGCCTGGCGCTGCTGGCCGTGCCGCTGGTCGCGATGCTCGGCGCCGGCCTGCTGACCCGCTCCCGGCTGCCGATCGAGCGCCGCCTGTAGCGGCGGTGCCAGCACCTCGCCAGGTCGGGCCCGGTGCTACCGCACCGTGACGGTCATGTTCATGCCCGGGTGGACGGTGCAGGTGACCTGGAAGGTGCCGGCGGCGGTCCACGCCGGCGTGGTCCACACCTCGCCGTCGCTGCGGTGCCCCGAGGAGCCGCCGAAGCTGGGCGCGCCCGCGCGGTGATCCGGGAACCACGCTCTGACGCTTCCCCGCGATCTCGCCTCGGCATGATTATCCTATTGGCCTTGTTAGCGAAGCTGATTGATATCGCCGATTTTGGTCCTTACGATCAGCCCGTGAGCTGGGGGTCATACCGGGGGTTCGGGGCACGGAAGGAAGGGTCATGGCGAGTGTGGTGTCCATCCAGGAGCGAACTTGGGACCTGTTCTTGCGACCCTCGCCGCCGAGACGCGCCGTCTTCGCCGCGAACGCGCGGGCCCTCGAGGCCGAGGGACTTGAGCCGATCACGAGCTTCTCGATCTTCGACGAGCGTCACCTGGCCCGCGCTACGGAGGTCGCCGCCGAGCTGATGGAGCTCGCCGGCGCTGGCTCTACGGAGGACGGCCTTGAGGAGGCGCTCAACCACTACGAGCGGCTGCAGGGACGGGAGAACCCGGATCTTCTCGACTACGCGCTGCTGCTGGTCATCACCCACCATCCGCGAGGCCGGCTCCTGACCCATTCGGTCCCGCCCCTGACCTTGCGCAATCCCGAGCTCGTCGCGCCATCGGCCGTGGCGCGGGAACGCGTCGTGAACAGCGTGGAGATGCTGATCGCGCTGCGCCGGAGGCCCGAGGACGAGGCCGTGTCACCATTCACGGGTGGCGCCCTGCCGACCGACAACCTCGAGTGGTACCGGGAGGACCCGTTCGCCAACGAGCACCACGTCCACTGGCACGTGGTGTACCCGTACCGCGGCATCCCCGACCCCAGCAACCCCCAGCAGCGGAAGTTCAAGGACCGTCAGGGCGAGATCTTCTTCTACATGCACCAGCAGATGCTCGCGCGCTACGACGCCGAACGGCTGGCTCTGGAGCTGCCGCCGGTCGCGGCGCTGGAGGACTACGGCGCGCCTGTCGCCGTGGGGTACGACCCAGGCCCGTACCTGGAGGCCAACCTGTTCTTCTTCCCACGGCAGTCGTGGAAGCGGATGGTCGATATTCCGCCATCCGGTAGCCAGCCGCCCTACACCGTGGCGGAGCACGAGCGACACCGCGACCACCTCAAGGAGGCAGTCGACAAACGCGAATACCTGCAGGTGAGCCCGCCCGTCCCGATGACCGATCCCCAGGCCGGTCCCAACGCCGAGCCCAGCCGGCTCGGCGCCACCATCGAAGCCAGCGGCGCGCGCGTGGGGTCTACCGCCACCCCCAGACCATACGGCAGCCTCCACAACCTCGGGCACGGCACGCTGTCTGGGGCCTCGACAGACGAGCGGGGGAACGGGCGTAGCGGCGTGATGCGCGATCCCGCGACCGCTATCCGCGACCCCGTCTTCTGGGAGTGGCACAAGCACATCGACGACTTCTACGCGGCCTGGCAGAAGCGAGAAGCCTCGTACACCTTCGCAGACCGCCCACCAGTGCGCCTGCGCAAGCAGCTCAACCCCGTGGACGGCCGCGCTCAGTCGTCGGATCTTCTCCTCGTCTTCGAGGACCAGCTGCCCGAGGGGGCCACGCAGAACCCGGACAACCTGCAGGAGTGGCCGAACCTCCGGCCCTGGGCCCAGGCCACGTTCGGGGGCGATCATTGGGACAACGACGGCTCCGCGACCGGCCTCACCACGGCCACGCTGGAGACCTCCATGCTGCACCGGCAGCTGGTCCTGGCCGATCGGGTGACGACCGTGCCGATCGAGCATCTCACCCATCGCCCGTTCGTCTACGTCCTTCGGATCGAGAACACGGCGGACCGGCCGGTGCAGGTGACCGTTCGGATCTTCCTGGTGCCCCTGTCACGGGCGGAGGAGCGGCGAGCCTGGATCGAGATGGACAAGTTCGTCCAAACCTTGGAACCACGGGAGAAGGCCGTCATCTCCCGACGCGGCGCGCAGTCGTCAGTGGTCCGCAAGCCAGCGGATATGACGCCAAAGCTCCTCCCAGCCAGCACCCTGCGCATCAGCCAGGACGATCTAAATGCCATGGTGGACGCGGGCCTGCCCGACGCGATCGCCGAGCAGCTCGCGCCGTTCGTTGGCAGTGTGGCCCTGCTGGAGACGATCTTTCTAGCTCTGGGCCAGCAGCTCTGGGACGTCGCCACCCCGTTCCTCGGGAGCCACATCGTTCCCGGCGAGCAGCCACACGCGCCGACTGGGACCGCGGCGCAGATCGAGGAGACCGAGGAGGCCAACTACTGCACCTGCGGCTGGCCATACAACCTGCTGCTCCCACGCGGCAACGTCGAGGGCATGCCGTTCCGGCTCGCTATCGTCTGCACGGACTGGGAGATCGACCGCACGCCCTTGGAAGAGGTCCATCCCTGCGGGTCGGTCTCGTTCTGCGGCGCTCGGGACGTCTATCCCGACGTCCGCCCGATGGGCTATCCGTTCGACCGCCCGCTCACCAGCTCCATCAGCGGCGCGATCCTGGCAAACGACAACATGGCGTTCCGCGATATCGCCATCCGACAAACGCCAGGCCGACCTTCCGACGGCTGACCAGACCCAGCCAGCTTGTCCTTCCTCACCGGACCCTACACGGGAAAGCCCTCCGCCATCCACCGCGCGAAGAGGTCTGTCTGGGCCTTTGTCCATCGCTGATGCGGCGGAGGTGGCATCACCTTTCGTTGTGGGTTGGCTTGCGTCAAGCGGTCGAGAACCTCTTGTGCGCGGTCCTTCACCGTCTCGTAGGTGCTCAGGTCCACACCGAAAGGAACCATGTGCTCGATATCAACGGGGCGGAAGAGGGCCAGGATGTCGCGGCTGAAGCTGGTGGTGGATTTCGAAGGGATGGTGCGGGTCGCGATGAAAGCGAGCCGGGCTTGGTCAGAGGTCAGCAGCCCGCTGAGGTAGCGGAGGTCGTCCGGATCGGTGGTCGCCGGCTGTATCTCCTGGACCTTTGTGACGGCTGTCTCGATGCGCTGCTCGTGGACGGTCCATCGCGCCGTCTCGGCGCCCGGCAGGTGAATCGGGACCGGAAGCGTGAAGGGGATGCTGGCAACACCGTCACCCACTCCGGTGGACATCGTCGTCAGCTTGCGCGCAAGAAACCCTACCCGCGATCGCATCTCGGCGAAGATCCACGCTGTCAGCAGCTTGCGGTCGTCGCCTGAGGCCAGCAGGTAATGCTGGACCAGACCGAGAAGCAGGCCGTAGCGAAGATCGGCCAACTCCGCCCAGCGTCGCGTGCGCTGGTCGACGATCTCGGTTACTCGAGGGTCGGTCGAGACGTTTCTGGTGGGGATCCACTCACCAGCGGGGAATGCTGGTGCGCCAGCATGACCACGGTAGACGAGCCGGAACCGCTCAAAATGAGACTGCTCACCCGAGCCCGTGGGCCCTTCGCCCTGCTCTCCTATATCGCGGATAGCTGCTCGAGCAGTTGCACGATCGACCACCCGATGGACCCGCAGGCCTCCCACCTGCCAGTCCGACGGCTCTGCCTGCTGCTCGGGGGTGCTGACCTCGAAAGCGCTGTCCGGAAGGTGCCAGGAATCCGGGGGGGCCTGCTGGTATGCCGCCATGGCGAGATGACGCACTGTCGCGTCCCAGTCGTCACCACTGGTTGCCCCCTCCTCGACCTGCTCCTGTGTGGCAAACACAAGACCCAGCAATCCGTAGAGAACACCCACGTGGTTGATCTGAGCGGCCGCCGACCCCTGAGCGACGTTGATGATGTCGTCAACGTCCCGAGCGTCGGTCGGGGCCTCAGCCACGACGTACTTTGCCAGTGAGTGCTGGCTGAGAGGCTCCAAGTGGAGGGCGAACGGGTAGAGGTCCTTACGTGGAGGGAAATCCTCTCGTTCGAAGTTGGGCGACAGCCCCAGCGCGAGCAGCAGGTTCTGCACGGTAATGAGATGTCCCATTTCCTCCCTGGCGATACCCAGGATCCTCGTGGGCCATGAGGCGGAGGACTTGTCGTCCTCGTCCAACACCGCCTTCTGCGCAGGATCACTGACGTCCTCTTTGCTCTTCAACGAATAGGCTGCGTACAGATACTGCACCATCAGCGCATGCTCGATCTCCGCGGCTGATTCGAGCAGGATCTCTGCCTTATCCAATGGCGACTGCCAAGCCCTGAGGTCCGGAAGCTCGATCGACATAACCGATTCGCCCGCCGCGGAAGGAGACCGCAACCTTGCTTCGAGGCCGATCAGGGGGCTGGTCAGGGGCACGCGGATCTCATACTCGCTCCAGCGAAACTCTGGCGTAGGCAATGTGGTCTCCCTGTCTCACCTGGGCCCGGACCTGGGATGGGATAGAGGAAGTTCGGGAAGGCCCGATCTGCTGGCAAGCAGGTTGACGTGAATCGTCACCCTGACCTGAAAGTTGGCCTGTTTGCCCCAGTGCTCCACAGTACTGCGGGCTACCCAGACCCGACCAGCGCCGGGTGTCGTCAATCACCCGCACCGCCGGAGCCGGTTCGGCGGTCATGCGCCGGGCGAGCCACTCACAGACCCCGTTCGACAGATGCGGTGTCCTGCTTCCCACTGCCTGCGGCGCAGAGCTACCGGAAGCGCGGGCGCCTGTCCAGCCGCCCGTGCCTGGTAGTGCTTGCAATTGCTAGCACTAGTGCTACAGTAGTAAGCGCACAGCCGACAAGGAGCTACGCTCACAAGGAGCTTCATCGATATGGCTACTTCCACCCAGAGGGCCGGCGAGCGGGCGGAGCGCGCCCAGCGCCTGCGCTCGCTGCTGACCGACTCCGCCTACGCCACCATCGGCGCCGGCGGTGCCGCGGTCGAGCTGGTGCGCTCGATCGACCGCATCCGCATCGACGTGCCCAAGCAGGCCCGCGACTACGGCAAGGATGCCCCCGCGAGGCTGCGCCAGCTGCGTGAGCAGGGCGTGAGCAACGCCCGCAAGGTGCGCGAGCAGGGTACCTCCGGCGCGCGCGAGCTGCGCGACCAGGCCGGCAAGGAGTTCGACGACCTCGCCAAGCGCGGCCGCGAGCTGGTCGGCGCGATCCGTGGCAGCGCCGCCGCCAAGCAGGCCGCCAGCCAGGTCCGCAGCGCCCGCAGCCGCGTCAAGGCCGCGGGCACCAGCACCGGCCGGGCCGCCGCCGACAGCACCACCGCCGTCAAGCGTGCCGGCACGGTCGTGGCCGACCGCACCGAGCCCATGCCGCAGGCGGCCGCCTCGCACCGGCGCGGCGGCGCCATCCGCCCCTACGAGCAGCGCACCGTCGAGGAGCTGCAGCAGCGGGCCGGCGAGCTCGGCATCGAGGGCCACGCCTCGATGAGCAAGGACGAGCTGATCGCCGCGCTGCGCCGAGGGCGCTGAGCCACGGCGTCGAGCACCAGGACCTGGCCCCGGCGCCCGCCGGGGCCAGGTCGTCGCCGTTCCGGGACGGTCAGGCGCCGCTTCCGGACGTAGACTGCCTGTAAGGCTTGCTTCATCGACCGGCGCCACCTGACACCCGTACCTCCGGCGCCGTCGCCAGCCGCCCAGGCGGCTCGGAGCGGGAGGTCACCGTGGGCCGCGTCGGTCTCGTGCTCGGCGCGGGGGGCGTGGTCGGGCATGCCTTCCACGCCGGCGTGCTGCGCGCCCTCGCCGAGGTCAGCGGCTGGGACCCCCGCAGCGCCGAGGTGATCGTCGGCACCTCGGCCGGCGCCCACGTCGGCGCCCTGCTCCGCGGCGGCTTCAGCGCCGCCGACATCGCGGCCCGCGCGGCCGGGGAGCCGGTCTCCGCCGAGGGCGCCCGCATCCTGCGCCGCATCGGGCCCAACGAGCCGATCCCGGGCCCGCGCGCCCGCTCCATCGGGATGGCCTCACCGAGGCTGCTGCTGCGCGCCGTGGCCCGCCCCTGGGCGCCACCCCGCCTCGGCTCGCTCACGGCCGCGGTCCTGCCCCGCGGCCGTGTCTCGCTGGAGCCGTTCGCCGTGCGGCTGCGCTGGCTGTTCGAGGACGGCTGGCCCGACGACCCCCTGTGGCTGTGCGCGGTGCGGCTCGACGACGGCCGCCGGGTGGTGCTGGGCCGGCCGGGTGCGCCGGGCACCGACGTGGGGACGGCGGTGGCGGCGTCCTGCGCCATCCCCGGCTGGTTCGCGCCGGTCGCGGTCGACGGCTGCTGGTGCGTGGACGGCGGCGCCCACTCCCCCACCAACCTCGACGTGCTCGCCGGGTACGGGCTGGACCTGGTAGTGGTCAGCGCGCCCATGTCGATCGCCCGCGGGGTGCGGCGCCCCTCGGTCGACCAGCCTGCCCGCCGCGCCCTGCGCCTGCGCCTGGCCGACGAGGCCCGCCGGGTGCGCCGCCAGGGCACCGAGGTGGTCGCCTTCCAGCCGGTCGCCGCCGACCTCGAGGTGATGGGGCTGAACTCGATGAACCCCAAGCACCGCTACCCGGTGGTGCGCCAGGCCTACCAGTCGACCCTGCGGCGGCTGCGGCGCCCCGACAGCCTCGAGCGCCTCGCCCCACTCCGGTAGGACGGCGCCGCCGGACCCGGTGGCGCCGTCCTCTCGTTGCCTGACCCCGTATCTAAATTGATTATCGGTCGTTGGACGAGGACCGCAGCCGCCAGGCGGGCAGGAGCGCGGCCAGCATCAGCGCGCCGGTCGACGCGAACGCTGCCGCGTAACCGCTGGACGCGGCGAGCAGGCCGAAGCCGGCCGCTGCGCTCGCAGCTCGAGGGCCAGCTCCGCGACGCGATCCGGAGCGGCCGCCTGCGGGTGGGCGAGCGGCTGCCCTCCTCACGCGAGCTGGCCAGCGCGCTCGGGCTCTCGCGTGGCCTGGTGCAGGACTGCTACGGCCAGCTCCAGGCCGAGGGCTACCTCAGCACCAGGGTGGGCTCGGCCACCCGCGTCGCCGCGGGCGCGGGCGCCCCGGCGGCGCCGCCACAGCCGGACACGGCCGCGCCACGCCTGCGGGTCGACTTCCTCTCCGGCGTGCCCGACCTGTCGAGCTTCCCGCGCGGCGACTGGGTCTGGGCGCAGCGGGAGGCCTGCCGCAGCGCGCCGACGGCGGCGTTCGACTACGGCGACCCGCGCGGCAGCGCCGTGCTGCGGGAGGTGCTCGCCGCCTACCTCCGCCGCGTCCGCGGCGCCGCGGCCGACCCGGAGCGGATGGTCGTCTGCGCCGGCTTCGCCCAGGGGCTCAACCTGGTCTTGCGGGTGCTGGCGGGAGCCGGGGTCCGGCGGGTGGCCTTCGAGGACCCCGGCTACAACGAGACGCGCGCCTACGTCGCCGCGCACGCGGACGTCGAGACCGTTCCCGTCCCGGTCGACGAGCGTGGCGTCGACGTCGTGGCGCTCGCCGCCAGCGGGGCGAGGGCGGTGGTCGTCACCCCCGCGCACCAGTGGCCCACCGGGGTCGTCCTCGCCCCCGAGCGACGCCAGGCGCTGGTCGCGTGGGCGGCCGCGCACGACGCGACCATCGTCGAGGACGACTACGACGCCGAGTTCCGCTACGACCGCGAGCCGGTCGGGGCGCTGCAGGGCCTGGCGCCCGACCGGGTGGCCGCCATCGGCACGGTCAGCAAGTCGCTGGCGCCGTCGCTGCGCCTCGGCTGGATCGTCTGCCCCCCGGCGCTGGCCGACGCGGTCGCCGAGGAGAAGCGGCGCAGCGACCGCGGCTCGCCCGGGCTGGACCAGCTGGTCGTCGCCAGGCTGATCGAATCGGGTCGCTTCGACCGCCACCTGCGGCGCATGCGCGGCGTCTACGCGCGGCGACGCCGCGCGCTGCTCGACGCGCTCGCCGAGCACGCCCCGGAGGTCACGCTCACCGGCCTGGCCGCCGGCTTCCACGCGGTGGCGCACCTGCCGCAACCGGCCGAGGAACGGGCGGTCGTCGCCGCCGCCCGTGCCCGCTCCGTCGGCCTCCACGGCATGAGCGACAACCGCTCCACCGGGGCCACCACGCCCACCCAGCTGGTGGTCGGCTTCGGCAACCTCAGCGAGCGCGCCATCCAGGCGGGCATCGCCGCCGTCGGCGACCTCCTGCGGGGACGCCCGGCCTGAGCCCGGTCAGCGGCCGGGGCGCCCCCGGCGCGGCGTGGCGCCACCCCCGGCCGCCTTGAGCAGCTCGGCCATGCCGGCCTCGATGCCGCGGCAGAGGACCTCCACGTCCGGCACGGTGTCGTAGTCGGAGGTCACCCCGAAGGTGAGCCTGCCGTCGTAGGAGAAGACCGCCACCCCGACCCGCATGGGGCTGGCGAGCGGGACGTAGGGGCAGGCCTCGACCAGGCGCCGGCCCAGCGCGTAGAGGGGGTGCTGCGGCCCGGGCACGTTGGTGACCACGGTGTTGACGGTGCCCTGGCCGAAGCGGCCGAGGGCGCGCGTCGCCACCCGGGTCCCGAGCGCCAGCAGCAGCGACGGGGCGAAGCCCGACAGGGCGGTCAGGGTCTCGGCCGCGACCGCCTGGCGCGACTCCTTCAGGCCGTCCATCTGCTCGCGCACGGCGGCCAGGCGCTCGACCGGGTCGTCGACCCCGACCGGCAGCTCGGCGAGCACCGCCGAGACGCGGTTGTTGTAGCTGCCGCGCTCCCCCGCGCGGCGCACCGACACGGGCACCAGCGAGCGGATCGGCGTGGCGGCCGGGGACTCGGCGTGGGCCAGGATCAGGTCCCTGAAGCCGCGCGTGACCACCGCGAGGACCACGTCGTTGACGGTGCCGCCGAGGCCGAGGCGGACGGCGCGTACCTCCTCGAGGGAGGCCCGCGCCCAGCTCCAGCGGCGGTGCGGGCCGATCGGCCCGGCGAGCGACGACGGCGGCGCCGCGTGCGCCAGCCCCGGGACGGTGGCCAGGCCCCTGGCGGTGTCGGCCAGCACGCGGCCGAGGCGCAGCGGCGCCGCCGCGGCCAGCTTCGCCGCCCGCCACTGCTCGTAGGGGCTGGCCAGGTAGTCGATCAGGGCGTCGCCGGCGAGGCGCAGGCCCGACGGCTCCTGCGGCGGCCGCCAGGTGTCAGGCACCGGCGTCGACGGCTCGGGGGTGTCGTCGAGCAGCACGGTGAGCAGGTCGGTGCCGGCGATGCCGTCGACCATGCAGTGGTGGGCCTTGGTCGACAGCGCCCAGTGGCCGTCCTCCAGGCCCTCGACCAGCCACAGCTCCCAGAGGGGCTTGGTCCGGTCGAGCTGCTGCGACATCACCCGGCCGACCAGGTTGCGGAGCTGGGCGCGCCCGCCTGGACGCGGCAGCGCGCTGTGGCGCAGGTGGTAGCCGAGGCGGAAGTGCGGGTCGTCGACCCAGACCGGCCGGCCGAGCTGCAGCGGCACCTGGCGGACGCGCTGGCGGTAGCGGCCGGCGAGCGGCAGCTTGCCGGCGACCATCGCCTCGATCTCGGCGTAGGCGGGCACGGGGCCCTCGAACACGGCCACCGAGCCGATGTGCATGTGGTTGACGTCGTTCTCGACGTGCAGGAACGCGGCGTCCTGCGGACTCAGGCGATCCACGCTGGAGCTCCCCTCGCTACGGCTGCACGGCGGCCTGCGCCGCGGCGCGGCCCGAGCCCTCGAGCCAACGCAGCACCGTGGCGGCGAAGCGCCCCGGGTCCTCGAGCTGGGGGACGTGGCCGACGTCCTTGAACACCACGAAGCCCCAGTCCGGCCGCAGCCGGGCGACCCGGCGCGCCGACGCCAGCGGCACCAGCCGGTCGGCGCTGCCGTGCACCATCAGGGTAGGCGCCCGCACCGCGGCCACGGCGCGCAGGTAGGCGCGGGAGCGGCCCAGCATGATGAGCAGCGAGCGTGCGGCCGTCAGGAAGGCGCCGTCGGCCCAGGCCTCCTCGGCGCGCTCGCGCGCCAGGGCGACCCCGGCCTCGACCACCTCGGGCGGCACCCGGCCGGGGTCGACGCAGCACAGCTCCAGGGTCTCCCGCGCGATGCCGTCCGGGCCGAGGCGGGCGCGGCGGCTCGCCAGCAGCCGCTCCCCCACCCCCGGGACGGCGTAGGCCGCGAACACGGCCGCGACCAGCCGGTCGAGCGGCACCCCGGGCGGGCGCGGCAGCGACACGTCGACCAGCACCAGTCCGGCCACCCGCTGCGGCTGCTCGGCCGCCTCCAGCAGGGCGATCGTCCCGCCCATGGAGTTGCCGACCAGCAGCGCCGGCGCGCCGGCGACCTCCTCGACGAAGCGCCCGAGCAGGCGCTGGTTGGCCCTGACGCCGGTGGAGCGGCCCGCCGGCGGGGTGTGGCCGAAGCCGGCCAGGTCGACGGCGAGCACGCGGGCGCCGCGGGCGAGCAGCGGTGCGGCGGCGAGCCAGTTGACGTGCGACCCCCCCAGGCCGTGCACCAGCACCATGGTCGGGCCCTGGCCGCCGAAGTCCAGGTAGTGCACGGGGCCGTCCAGGTCGACCAGGTGCGACGAGGCGCCCGCCGCGGCCGCCACCCTGGCCGCCGGACCTTCGACCCGTTCGGTCAGCTCCTTCACCAGGCCTGCCTCCTGACCGCCCTGCTCACCGGGGGGCTACCGCTCGGCTCTGCGTGGCTACCCGCCACCTCGGCCCTGGCCTCGCTCTTGAGCCCCCCGGACCCCCTGTTCACCGAGGTTACCCAAGAGTAACGCACGGCGGCGGGTGGTGGCAGCCCAGGCCCTCCCCGGGCGCGGCGGCTCAGCCGCTGCGCTGCTCCAGGAGCTGGCGGATGGCCGCCAGCTCCTCCTTGATCGCGGCCAGCTCGCTCTGCACGGCCTCGTTCTGCTTGTAGATCGTGTCGAGGTTCTGCGGGTGGGTGTCGCCGCCGCCCGGGTCGGGGTTGTCCCCCGTCCGCAGCAGCTCGACCAGCCCCGCCAGCCGGTCGACGCGGCGGCGGACGCCCTCGATCGAGCTGAAGTCGTGGGTGTCGTCGGCGCTGCCGCCCGCCCGGTCCCCGACGCGGACGAGCTCGAACTGCTGGTCGAAGTACGCCTTCGTGGCTGCGTCCAAGATGATGTCCTCCCCGGACAGCAGGGCGGCGACCGCCTCCCTGAGCGGGCCGCGGTAGCTCATGTCGACTTTGCGGCTGGTCCATTCCCGGTGCTGCACGCAGCGGTTGGCGGTCCAGTGCTGCCGCTTGCAGATGGCGGCGCAGGCACGCTCGAGGTGCTGGATCTGCACCCTCGGGTAGGGGTCGTCGGCGGTGCCGTAGTTCTCCACCTCGATACCGACGTAAACGCCGTTGCCGACGATGCTGTCGCGCAGGCCGAGCCTGGCGGCGTCGCCGAGCGGCGCGTGGTCGCGCAAGGTGCGCTGGTAGACCTCGCGGGCGCCGGGCCCGAGGTGGTTGGCCCGGCCGGCCGCCACCACGTGCACCCGCCCGTCGCGGGAGACGTAGAGGTTGGCCAGTGGTCCTGGGATGCCAGGCCGGCCGCCGACGACCACGTCGAGGTCGTTGTGGCCGGCGGTGTGGTGCAGGCCGATGCCGGCGAACTTGGTCGCCGCCGGGTAGGCGGGGTCGCTCGGGTTGCCGCTGGCTGGCCGGCCACGGGTGCGCCAGCCGCTCACCTCGTGGACCGGCAGGCCGGCATCACGCAGGACCTTCGAGAAGTCGATCATGTGCGGCGGATCCTTGCGAGCGCCGGGCGGGTGGCGGCCGTGGCCGGCGGGCCTGACTCGATGACGGCGACAGCCTAACTCAACCGCTTCGCCCTGCTCGACCCCCGGTTCGTTACCGGTACCGACCCGGATGGGGACCGCGCGGGCACTCGAAAAGTCCTCGCGGACGTGCAGCGGGAGGCGTGCAATTCCCCGGAGGCGCCATACGCAGTATCGCGTAGGACAAGCTACCGGGGAGGTGCGGGCCGGATCACCACGGTCGCTGCCGACGCAGCGGAACAGCGACATCCGCGCAGGTCAGAGCGGAGCCGGCGAAGGTCGCGCCTCGATTGCCGACGCCCACCGCGCGACGCCGCCGGAGCAAATTGCCGCGCGAACGGTTGCGGGTAATGGTTGCCGGTTCGTACCGCCGGGTAATGGCCAGCTACAGTAGACCTCCCCCACGTCGAACATCCCCCCAACCGACCCAACCCGAGCGCTCGATCCCTTCCCCCCGGGAGCGTGTCATGACCGTGCACACGCTGGGCCCACTCCCCCCGGCCGAGGACGACGCGCGCGGTGGCGGCGTCGTCGCCGCGCGCGTCGGCGCCATCCGACGCCTCACCGGCGACCTCTACCGGCTCGACACCGGCCTGCTCTACGACCAGGTCTTCGCCGAGCTGGCCCGGATCGACCCGGCGGTGCTGTTCGAGCGGGTCTTCGCCAACCTCTCCCGGCTGCGCAGCGCCCAGCTCTCCCAGCAGGCCTTCACCGCGCTGCGCATCTCCGACACCTGGCCGATCATGGAATGGACCATGGCCAACCTGTCCCGCCTGGAGACGGCGCGGCTGTACGGCCAGGTCTCGGTGACGCTGAGCAAGGTCTCCAACGGCTTCCACGCCGCCGGGTCGTTCGTGGTGCTGCTGCACGAGGGCCTGGTCGAGCTCGGCTGGTTCCTGGACGAGCGGGCCGGCGACCCGGCCGCCGAGGCGGTCGCCCGTGACCTCACCAGGCTGACCAGCTCGCTGCCCTCCGCCACCGCGGACCAGGTCGAGATGCACGCCACCTGGGACCCGTGGTTCCGCACCGGCCTGTTCATCGCGGCCGCGCTGCTGGTCGCGGCCGAAGGGGCCGGCGACCCGGTCGGGCCGGGCGGCGGCGTGCGCGCCACCCGCATGGTCGACCTCGCGGCAGGCCTGGTCTCGCTGGTGCTCGCCTACGACACCTTCAGGGACCTGACCCCGCCGGCGCAGGACTACCCCGCCTGAGCCGGGCCGGACCGGCGCAGCGTGTCGTGGGCCGCCCCGCCGGGGCGGCCCACGACACGTCGATCGGCTCCCTCAGGCGTAGAGCGCGTCGATCTCGGCGGCGTACTTCTGGTGGATCACGCGCCGCTTGAGCTTCAGGGTGGGGGTCAGCTCGTCGGTCTCCACCGTCCACTCTGATGGCAGGACGGCGAAGCGCTTGATCCCCTCGGCCTGGGAGACGTGCTGGTTGGCCTCGTCGACGGCGCGCTGGAGCTCCGCCCGCACGCGCTCGTCGGCTGCCACCTCGGCGGGGCCGGCGGCCTCGGGCAGCCCGTTGCGCCTCGCCCAGGTGACCGCGGCCTCGGGGTCGAGCACCAGCAGGGCGGCGACGTGGCGCCGCCGGTCGCCGACCACGCAGGCCTGCCCGATCAGCGGGTGGCGCTTGAGCAGGTTCTCGAGGTTGGCCGGGGAGACGTTCTTGCCGCCGGCGGTGACGATCAGCTCCCGCTTGCGGTCGACGATGCGCAGGAAGCCCTCGTCGTCGAGCTCGCCGACGTCGCCGGTGTGCAGCCAGCCGTCCGCGTCGAAGGTCTCGGCCGTCTTCTCCGGCTCCTTGTAGTAGCCGGCGGTGACGTTGCCGCCCCGCAGCAGCACCTCGCCGTCGTCGGCCAGGCGCACCTCGACGCCCGGCATGGGCGGCCCGACCGTGCCCGGCTTGGGCCGGTCGGGCGGGGTCAGCATGGCGCCGGCGGTGTTCTCGGTCAGGCCGTAGCCCTCGGCCATGTTGAGGCCGACGGCGAGGAAGAACTCGAGGATCTCCGGGGCGATCGGGGCCGCGCCGGAGACCGCCAGCACGCACTCGTCCATGCCGACGCGCTTGCGGATCTTGACCAGCACCAGCCGGTCGAGCAGGCGCAGGCGCAGCCGCAGGCCGAGCGGCAGCGGCTGCCCGGCGAGCCGCAGGCGCACCGCCTCCTTGCCGGTCTCGATCGCCCGCAGCGCGATCTTGCGCCGCCGCTCGTTCGGCTCGGCGTCCAGGGCGGCGTTGATGCCGGCGTAGGCCTTCTCCCACAACCGGGGCACGGCCACGAAGGTGAACGGCCGCACCTCCGGCATGTACTCCATGACCTGCAGCACCTCGGGGCAGAAGTAGACGTGGAAGCCACGCCACAGGGCGTTGTAGTGCCCGGAGAGCCGCTCGAAGCTGTGCGCCAGCGGCAGGTAGGACAGGTAGCGCAGCTCGCTGGGGAGCTGCTCCTCGTACTCGTCGCTCCAGCGCTCCACCGACGCGGAGGTCCACAGCGCGTTGCGGTGGGTGATCACCACGCCCTTGGGCGGCCCGGTGGTCCCCGAGGTGTAGATCAGCGTCGCCGGGTCGTCTGGCTGCACCACCTTCCAGGCAGCCTCGAACGCCTCAGGGGCACCGGCCAGCGCCTGGCCGCCCTTGCCGACCAGGTCGTCCCAGGACAGCACCCAGTCGTAGTCGGCGAAGGCGTCCGCATCCTTCAGCATCACCACCCAGCGCAGCGCCGGCAGGTCGGCGCGGACCTTCTCCCAGCGCTCCATGAAGGCGCGGTCCTCGACGATCGCCACCTTGGCCTCGCAGTGGCCGGCGATGTAGCCGATCTGCTCGGGGGCGAGGGTGTTGTAGAGCGACACGGCGGTGGCGCCGAGGTGCACCGCGCCGAGGTCGGCGATCACGTGCTCCGGGCGGTTGCGCAGCATCAGCGCGACGAAGTCGCCGCGGCCCACCCCGAGCGTGGTCAGGCCCATGGCCACCTCGGCGACCCGCTGGCGGTACTGCGCCCAGGTCAGGTGCTGCCAGCCACCAGGGGACTTCCAGGAGAGCGCGGACTGGTCGGCGTGCTCCCGGGCGTTGCGCAGCAGCACGTCGCAGAGGGTCTTGCCCTGCACGATGGCGTCCAGGTCCGCGCGGACGGTGGAGACGTCCTGTGTCTGCATAGACCTCCTCCGTGAGCTGACCTGGTCGAGGTGCTTCGGCCGGGCTGGGCGATCAGGCTCGACGGCACCATCTGACCAGGTGTGCGGTGCTTGAGGCTACCTGCTTTGCGGCGGCCTGCCTAGTGGTGTACCTGCGCGTCCACCACTTCGCGGCTGGAAGGTTGACAGGTCGGCACGGGTTTCGGCACCGTAGGCGCATGCTCGGGCTGCTGCTGACGCGCAACCGTGCCCTCGACCACGGGCGCGTGGTGAGCTGCGCCTGTCGCCAGGCCCGGCGGTCGCACCGGTCAGCCTGACCCCTCCCGCGCCAGCAGGACGACCGCCAGGGCCACGCTCCCGCTCCTCGCAGCGACCCCTCTGATGTGAGCAAGGTGGTCATCCATGGCGCCCCGTACCGCCCATCCCTACGCGGACACCGACGTGGTCGACGCCCGCGCGCCCCGCTTCAACCAGGCCACCGTCGGCGTCGTCAGCCTGGTGGCCCTGCTCACCGGCTGGTGGTGGCTGCTGGCGCTGCTCGCCCTCCAGCTCGTCCTCGGCCTGGTGTTCGGGCGCCGCTGGTGCCTGCCCTGCGTCTTCTACTTCGAGCTGGTGCAGCCCCGCATCGGCGAGGGGCCGGTCGAGGACGCCCGACCGCCGCGCTTCGCCAACCAGGTCGGCGCCGTCTTCCTCAGCGCCGCCACGCTCGCCTACCTGGTCGGGCTGCCCGCCGCCGGCGCCGTGCTCGGCGGCATCGTGGCGGCGCTGGCGCTGCTGGCGGCGAGCACCGGGCTGTGCGTCGGCTGCGAGGCCTACAAGCTGCTGTCGCGGCTGCGCGGCGTGCGGCCCGGCCAGGTCGCCACCGTCGACCTGACCGAGCTGGGCGCCGGCCCGCTCGACGAGACGGTGGTGCAGTTCACCCACCCGCTCTGCAGCGACTGCCGCGACCTCGAGGAGCGCCTGCGGGCCGGCACGCGGCCGCTGGTCACGGTCGACGTCTCCCGGCGGCCCGAACTGGCCCGCCGCTACCACGTCGCGGTGGTGCCGACGGCCTTCAGCGTGGCCGCGGACGGCACCGTGCTGGAGCGCCTGGCCTGAGGGAGCCGCTGGGGTAGAGTTCGGCGCGACATGCCGTCGTTCATCAAGAACCTGACCGTCGACTGCGACGACGCCCTGCGGGTGGCGCGCTTCTGGGCCGCCGTCCTGGGCTCCGACGTCGACGAGGAGTCCACCCCGGAGCGCGCCTACGTCGAGGCGGCCACCTGGGGCGGGCCCAACATCTGGTTCCGCGGCGGCCGCGGCGCCAAGGTGGCACCAAACCGGGTCCACCTCGACCTGCGCGCGCTCACCACCATGGACGACGAGGCCGAGCGCCTGGTGGCGCTCGGCGCCGAGGTGGTGGCCCGCTACGACGACATCACCGTGATGCGCGACCCCGAGGGCAACGAGTTCTGCGTCGAGCTAGGACCCGGCGACCCCCACGAGGCCTCGGGCCGCTGAACGCCCGGCTACGCACGCCGTCCCCCTTCGACCGCCCCGGCCCGAGTCCAGGAATTCGCGACGCGGGTAAGCTCGCGCCATGCGCGAACAGGTGACGCTGTACGAGGCGGTCGGCGGCGAGGAGACCTTCCGGCGGCTGGTGGCCCGCTTCTACCAGGGCGTCGCCGGCGACCCGGTGCTCCGGGCGGTCTATCCCGAGGAAGACCTGAGCGCCGCGGAGGAGCGGCTGCGCCTGTTCCTGATCGAGGCGATCCGCTCGCTCGGCCTGCCCGACGAGCTGGCCGCTCCCCTGCTCGAGTACGTCACCATGGCCTCCGCCGCGCTGACCAACCGCGCCGGCTGAGCCAGTGGCGGCGCGCGGCGGTCGACGACGCCGGGAGCGGGACCGCCTCCGGGCGTCGCCGACCGGTGGGCGCCTCAGCCCCGCGACTCGTACTTGAAGGAGACCTTCACCCGGGCGCGGTAGGAGCTCACGGTGCCTTCCTCGATCGTCATGTCGAGCTCCATGACCTCGGCCACGCGCAGGTCACGCAGGGTCTTCGAAGCGCGCTCGACGGCGTTGGCCGCCGCCTTCTCCCAGGACTCCGTGCTGGTTCCCACGATCTCGCTGACCGCGTAGACGCTGTCCGTCATCGGGCAGCTCCTTTCATTCGGCTACGACCACCGCTGCCGGATCTTCGTGGCTAGAGGCCCCACTGTCTACCCATCCAGCAGCGTCGCCGCGAGCTCGCGGCGGTGGTCGGCGCCGGCGCCCTCGAACGCCCCGATCCACTGGGCGCGCTTGTAGAGCCGGTGCAGCGGGTGGTCCCAGGTGAAGCCGATGCCGCCCATGCACTGGATGGCGCCCTCGCAGGCGCCGACGGCGGCCTCGCCCGCCGCGGCCTTGGCGGCGGCGCAGGCCCGCGCGGCCTGCTCGTCGCCGTTGGCGACGCACCAGGCGGCCCAGTAGGCGAGCGAGCGGGCCAGCTCGACGGCCGCCCACGCGTCCACCAGGCGGTGGGAGACGGCCTGGTAGGAGCCGATGTAGCGGTCGAACTGCTGGCGCTGGCCGGCGTACTCGACGGCGAAGGCGATGGCGCGGTCGGCCACGCCGACCGCCTCGCAGGCCAGCAGGGCCAGGGCGCGCAGCCGGGTGGCGTCGAGCACCCCCGCGGCCTGGTCCGGGCCGACCAGCAGGGTGGCGGGGGTGGCGTCGAGCGCCAGGTCGCCGAGCCGGCGGGTGGCGTCCATGGTCGAGCGGGCCGCCACCACCTCCCCGTGGGCGCCCAGGTCGACCAGGAACAGTGCCAGCTGCCCGTCCGGCGCGACGCCGTCGGAGGCCTGCGCGGCGACCACCGCGTCGGCGGCGACGGCGGCGTCGGGCACCAGCGTCTTGGCGCCGGTCAGGGTCCAGGCGTCCCCGTCCCGCTTGGCCGTGCAGGCGCTCTCGCCGGCCTCGGCGATGGTGCGGGGGCCGTCCGGCTCGGCGACGGCCAGGGTGGCGGGGCGCTCGCCGGTCACGGCCGCCTCCAGCGGCGCCGGGTCGGCCGCGGCCGCCAGGGCCGGCTGGGCCAGCGCCACGGTGGCGAACAGCGGCCCCGGGTACAGGGCACGGCCGGCCTCCTCGAACACCACCGCCTCGTCGACCAGGTCGCCGCCGACCCCGCCGCGCTCGGCGGGCAGCGACAGGGCGAGGCAGCCGAGCTCGGCCAGGCGCGGCAGGGAGGCCGGGTCCCAGCCGGGCTCGCCGTCGGCCAGCTCGGCCACCCGGTCGAGGGGCCAGTTGCCGGCCAGCAGGTCGCGGACGGAGCGGCGCAGCAGCTCCTGCTCCTCGGAGAAGGCGAAGTCCATGGGTGTCCTCCCTTACAGAAATGGTCGGTGGGCCGCCGCCGCTTTGTGCGCCGGCTTCCCTCGTCGCTCCTTCGTCGCCTGCGGCTCCTTCGTCGCTCCTCAGTCCAGCCGGCGCGCGGCTGCGGCCCACCTCCCTAAACCCAACCTGGCGCGGGGCGGTGGCCCACCTCGCAGCTCAGCGGCTGCGGGGCAGGCCGAGGACGCGCTCGGCGATGATGTTGCGCAGCACCTCGGAGGTGCCGGCCTCGATGGTGTTGCCCCGGCTGCGGAGCTGCTGGTACTGCCAGTAGCCGCCCCAGGCGCTGTCGGACCCGTCGAGCTGGGCCGCCGGCCCGAGCAGCTCGAGCGCCAGCTTGGTGAGCCGCTGGTTCGACTCCGACCAGTGCAGCTTGGCCACCGACCCCTCGGGGCCGGGGATGCCGGTCCGCACCAGGCTGGTGAGGGCGCGGTAGTTGGTGTAGCGCAGGCCCTGCAGGTCGACCCAGAGGCGGGCGATGCGCTCGCGCACCAGCGGGTCGTCGGCCGGCCGGCGGCCGGCGGCGTCCTCGGTGCGGGCGAGCTGGACGAGCTTGCGCAGGGCGACCTCCATCCGCACGGTGAGCGCGAAGCCGAGGGTGCCGCGCTCGTGCAGCAGGGTGGTCATGGCCACCGCCCAGCCGCCGTCGACCTCGCCGACCACCTGGTCGGCCGGCACCCGCACGCCGGTGAGGAAGATCTCGTTGAACTCCGCCTCGCCGGTGACCTGGCGCAGGGGGCGCACCTCGACGCCGGGGGCGTGCATGTCCACCAGGAAGTAGGTGAGCCCCTTGTGCTTGGGCACCTCGGGGTTGGTGCGGGCCAGCAGGATGCACCAGTCGGCGATGTGGGCGAACGAGGACCACACCTTCTGGCCGTCGAGCACGAACTCGTCGCCCTCGCGCACCGCCCTGGTCCGCAGCGAGGCCAGGTCGGAGCCCGCGCCCGGCTCGGAGAAGCCCTGGCAGAACACCTCCTCGGCGGAGAGGATGCGCTCCAGGTGGGCGGCCTTCTGCGCCTCGGTGCCGTGGGCGATCAGGGTGGGGCCGGCCATCGCCAGCCCGATGACGCCGACGTGCTCGGGCGCCTCCGCCCTGGCGATCTCCTCCAGCAGGATGGCCTGGTGGCTGTAGGGCGCCGCCTGCCCGCCGTGCTCCTTGGGCCAGGTCAGACCCATGTAGCCGGCCTCCCAGAGGCGCCGGCTCCACGCCTTGGCCTGCTCCACCCCCCAGCGCTGGCGCCGCGGGTCGCTGTCGGGCTGCCACTCGGGCGGCCGGTTGTCGCGCAGCCAGGCGCGCAGCTCGGCACGGAAGGCGGCCTCGTCGGGGGTGTCGCGGAAGTCCATCAGCGCCTCCGGGGACGGCGGGTACGGCCGGCGACGGCGCGCCCGGCGGCGACCACGGCGGCGGCGCGCGCTGGCGCGCCCACCGCCCTGGCAACCGGCGTTACGGGCCGTCACACTGTGCAGCCGAATCATGCCGTCGATCCGCCCCGGCGAAAACCCCTGGCGCTCGGATGGACCGGCTGGCGGCGACGATTCCCCTGCTTGACGGGCTCGCCGCGATGATCGACGCTGACCGGGAAGGATCGCTCATTCCTGGTCGCCTCCTGATTTCTGCCCCTACTGCGTTCGAGTCGGATTCCGTAAGCTGCGTAAATCGATCGTCGCATCGCGGCGTCGCGGTGCCAGATCGCACTTGGGCCGATGGGGGGTTGACGGCCACCCGCACGTGGGGTGGCCGCGACGACGGCGGCTGGATGCGTCACCGCGCCTTGCTGGCGCGGTACGTTGGTGTCCTGGGCTGGTCGCCCCCGGTGGGGAGGGGCCATGGACGTGCCCGCGGACCAGTCCACGCTGACCGGCGCCCAGCAGCTCGCCCCGCCCCCCGTTCAGGTGCGGCGCGCCCAGCGCCGGCGGCGGCCGTCCGGCGAGCCACCGCCGCTGCCGCACAAGCTGCACACCAGCGGCGTCCGCTGGCTCGCCGCCGTGGTCGCGGTGGTGGCCCTGTCAGGGGTGGTCTTCGGCCGCGGGCTGCGCGGCCCGGCGGTGAGCGTCACGGTCGCCGACGACGCCGTGGTGAGCTGGCTGCGCGGGCTCCAAGCCCCCGGGCTGGTCGGCGCCGAGCGGGCGCTGGCCGCGATCGGCTCCTGGTGGATCGTCAACGGGCTGGGGTGGGGGCTGCTGCTGGCCCTGCTGCTGCTGCGCCGCTGGCGCCACCTGATCGTCTACGTGGTCCTCACCAGCGTGCTGAGCACGGTCGTCGAGCTGGTCGGCCAGATGGCCAGGCGGCCGCGGCCGTTCGGGGTCGAGATCCAGGAGGCCTGGGGTGGCTGGGCGCTGCCGTCGATCCAGGTCACCTTCTTCACCGGCACGCTGGTCGCGATCCTGTACACGATGGTGCCGAAGGGCCGCTGGCGCAACACCGGGAAATGGATCGCGGTCGCGCTGGTGGCGCTGCTGGCCGTCGGCCGGGTCGCCCTCGGCGCGGACGCCCCGATCGACGTGCTGGTCGGGGTCGCCATCGGGGTGACCCTGCCGCTGCTGGCCTTCCGCCTGTTCACGCCGAACGAGCTGTTCCCGGTCGCCTACCGGCGCGGCCGCAGCGCCCACCTCGACATCGGGGGCGAGCGCGGCGCCGCCATCCGGCGCGCCCTGTCCGAGCAGCTCGGCCTGGTGGTCCTGGCGGTGAAGCCGTTCGGCCTGGCGGGCTCGGCCGGCTCGACGCCGCTGCGCGTCACCGTCGAGGGCGCCGACGGCGAGCAGCCCAAGCAGCTGTTCGCCAAGCTGTACGCGCGCAGCCACATGCGCGCCGACCGCTGGTACAAGCTCGGCCGCGAGCTGCTCTACGGCCGGCTGGAGGACGAGAAGCCGTTCAACACCGTCCGGCGGCTGGTGCAGCAGGAGGACTACGCGCTGCGGTTGTGCCGCGACGCGGGCCTGCCGAGCGCGCAGCCGTACGGCTTCGTCGAGCTCACCCCCGACTGGGAGTACATGCTGGTCACCGAGTTCTTCGACGGCGCGGTCGAGCTCGGTGAGGCCGAGGTCGACGATCGGATCATCGACGAGGGACTGGCGATCATCCGCCGCCTGTGGGATGCGGGCCTGGCCCACCGCGACGTCAAGCCGGCCAACCTGATGGTACGCGACGGCCACGTCATGCTGATCGACCCGGCCTTCGTGGAGACCCGTCCCAGCCCCTGGCGGCAGGCGGTCGACCTGGCCAACATGATGCTCTGCCTGGCGCTGCGCAGCGACGCCGAGCGGGTCTACCAGCGGGCGCTGCGCCAGTTCAGCGTCCAGGAGATCACCGAGGCGTTCGCCGCGGCCCGCGGGCTGGCGCTGCCTTCCCAGCTCCGCCGCATGATCCGCGCCCAGGGCCGCGACCTCCACGCCGAGTTCGTCCGCCTGCTGCCGGCGCGGCCGCAGCCGATCTCCATCCAGCGCTGGAGCCTGCGCCGCGTCGGGCTGCTGGCGCTCGTGGCGCTGCTGCTGCTGCTGGTCGTGGGCAGCACCAGCAGCTCCATCCTCGACAACGAGGTGGCCGTCAAGACGCCGCTCAACGTCGACCGCCTCGACTGCGGGCAGCTCGAGCCGCTGCTGGTGATGGCCCAGTCGGTGCCGTCGGCCACGATGCTGCCGTGCCTGCGCACCAAGGTTCCCGGCTGGACGGTCGCCAAGGTGGCGGTCAACGACGGCCGCTCCGTGGTGACCCTCAACCACGACCGCGCCGGTGAGGAGGCGGCGGTGGTGCGGCTGACCGCCACCTGCGACACCGGCAGCGCCGGGGAGGCCCCGTCGGACGTCGCCGAGGTGCAACGGTACGAGCGCGTCGACCGGCTCGGTGGCGTGTTCGAGGCCACCTGGTACGACCGCTTCCCCGGCGGCTGCGTGACCTACCGGCTGCGCTCGGGCAGCGACCCCACCGGACAGTTCGCCGTCGAGGCGCGGGTACTGCTCGGCCTCACCAGCCGCCAGGAGCTCGCGCGCAGGCTCGAGCAGCGCACGGCCGGACGGCTCCACCTCGACCCGGGGGTGGCGTCATGAGCCGGCCGTGGCGCGGGAACCGCGCCGGTCGCCCGAGGGAGTGCGCACGATGAGCGAGCAAGCGGCGGCCACGGCCAAGCGGCCGCGGCCCGGGCGCATGGCCATCCGGGTGGTCGTCTCACTGGTGCTGGTGGTGGCCATCTTCTGGTTCCTGCTCAAGGGCATCGACCTCGGCGAGGTGTGGGCCGAGATCACCAGCATGACCTGGCTGGAACTCACCACCCTCGCGCTGATCGCGATCTGGAACCTGGCCACCTACGCGTTCGTGTGGATGTCGGTGACGCCAGGGCTGACGTTCGGCAGGGCGATGGTGATGACCCAGTCGACCACCGCGGTCACCAACACCGTCCCCGCCGGCTCGGCGATCGGCATCGCGATGACCTACTCGATCCTCGGGTCGTGGGGCTACTCGCGCTCGCGGACCACCACCGCGGTGCTGGTCTCCGGCATGTGGAACGCCTTCGCCAAGCTGGGCATGCCGGTGCTCGCCCTGGCGCTGGTGGCGCTGCAGGGCAACGCGAGCGGGAGCCGCGTGACGCTGGCCCTGGCCGGCATCGGAGGCCTGGCGGCGGCGATCGTGGTGTTCGCCCTGGTGCTGCGCAGCGAGCAGGTGGCCAACCGGGTCGGGGTGCTCGCGGGCAAGGCCGCCTCCTGGCTGCTCCGCCTGGTGCGGCGCCCGCCCGTCCACGGATGGGAGCTGGCCACCGTCAAGTTCCGCAACCGCACAACCGCACGGTCGACCTGCTCGAGCACGGCTGGCTGCCGATCACGGCGTGGACGCTGGTCAGCCACCTCTCGCTGTACCTGGTCCTGCTGGTCACCCTGCGCCACGTCGGCGTCAGCAACGCCGAGGTCAACTGGGCCGAGGTCCTGGCGGTGTTCGCCTTCGCCCGCCTGGCCACCGCGATCCCGTTCACGCCAGGAGGCGCCGGCCTGGTCGAGGCCGTGCTGATCGGCGGCATGGTCACCGCCGGCGGCGCCAGGGCGGAGGTGACCGCCGCCGTGCTGGTCTACCGGGCACTCACCTGGGGTCTGCCGATCCTGGTCGGCGTCGCCACCTACCTGTGGTGGCGGCGGCGGGCGGTGGTCACGGTGGTGGAAGGCGTCCAGCACCCGACGCCGGTGAGACCGTCGTGAGCGCGGCCACCAGGTGGCTCCGCCCCGGCTACGCCCGCCATCCCGGCGACGCCGTGCGGCTCCTGCTCGGCACCCTGATCCTGCTGGCCACCGCCGCCGTGATCCACCACGACCACGTCGGCACCCGGGAGACCGACCTGTTCCGCCTGGTCAACGACCTGGGACTGCCGTCGTGGTCGGACCCGGCGGTGTGGCTGGTGATGCAGCTCGGCGTGATCGGCGCCGTCCCCGTCGTCGCCGCCGTGGCGCTCGGCCTGCGGCGGCTGCGCCTGGCACTCGACGCGGTCCTTGCGGCCGGCAGCATCTACCTGATCGCCAAGCTGGTGAAGGAGTTCGTCCACCGCGGCCGCCCGCAGACCCTGCTCGACAACGTGCACATCCTCGGGGAGCCGGCCCGCGGCCTCGGCTACGTCTCGGGGCACTCGGCCGTCGCGGTCGCGCTGGCCACGGTCGCCAGCCCCTACCTCGGACGCCGCGGCCGCCGGGTCGCCTGGACGCTCGCCGCCGCCGTCTGCGTGGCCCGTATGTACGTCGGCGCGCACCTGCCGCTCGACGTGCTCGGCGGCGCGGCGATGGGCTGGGCGGCCGGCGGGCTGGTCCACCTGGTCCTCGGCGCGCCCGAGAGCCGCCCGTCGCTCGCCAGGCTGCGCCGTGTCCTGCAGGAGCACGGCTTCGAGGCCGCGGAGCTCCACCCGGTCGGCAGCGACAACCGGGACTCGCTGTGCTACGTCACCGACCACGACGCCGGGTCCGGCCTGTTCGTCAAGGTGGTCCCGCGGGAGTGGCGCGACACCGACCTGCTCTACCGCGCCTGGCGCCAGTTGCCGGGCGGCCGCGGGCCGCGGCCGCCCAGCTTCGCCACGCCCCTGCACAAGGTCGAGCACGAGGCCTCGATGGCGCTGCTCGCCGCGGCCGCCGGCGTGCGCGTCCCCCAGGTCCTGCTGGTCCGCTCGTTCGGCAACGGCGCCGGCCTGTTGGTCGAGCGCCGGCTCCGCGGCCCCACCCTCGCGGAGCTCGGCGCTGGCCAGCTCGACGACGAGCTGCTCCAAGCGACCTGGCGCCAGGTCGCCCTGCTGCACCAGGCGGGGATCGCCCACGGCGAGCTGCTGCCCGCCAACGTCGTGGTCGACGCCGACGCCGCGCCGTGGCTGGTCGACTTCGACCACGCCACCGCAGCCGCCGACCAGCGGCTGCGGCAGCGCGACACCAGCACCCTGCTGGCCGCGCTGGGCGGCCTGGTCGGCCCCGACCGCGCCCGCGCCAGCGCCGACGCGGCCCTCGGCAGCGAAGCGGCCAGCCCCGCCACGCCCGTAGCCGGCCAGGGGCTGCGGCGCAGTTCGCGCTCGGAGCCCGCTGGTTGAGGCTTGCCAGGCTCAGCCGGTGGTGCGCTTGGGTGCCCGGGCGGGCCGGGGCATGCTGGCGCCTGAGGGCTTGGCGGTCGGGCGCTCGGCGGGCTCAGCCGTGTCGGCCTGGCCGATCCTGCCGCTCGGCCGGCCGTTGCCCGTGCCGGCGGGGCGGAGCTCCCGCAGCAGCCGCCTGGCGGTGTTCAGGTCGACGGTGATGCCCTTGTTGCCGAGCGCCGCCAGCAGCTGGTCGGCGGTGAGCGACTCACCCGGCTTGCGCTCGTCGAGGATCCGGCTGGCGACCGCGAACGGCGCCGGTGCCTTGCCGCCGCGCCGCAGCGTCCCGGGGCGCAGCCCCGGCGGCGCCCCCGCGATCCCCTGACGCAAGCCTTGCGACGCCCCCGCGATCGGCGCGGCCGTGCGCGGCGCCAGCTCGCTGCCGGCCTCCACCACCACGGTAGCGTGCCGGTGGTTCGGGTCGGTCAGCACCACGCTGGGGTTGCCGGGCCTGCCCGCGGCTGGCTGCCTGGCGTCACGGTCCCTGGCGGCCGCCGCCGACAGCGGCGAGGTCGCGGGCCGCTCGGGTTGGCCCTGCTCGCCGTTGGCCGCGGCGCCGCCGACGGCGCCCGAGCGGTCGGGTGCCCCGGCCTGCCGCGACGCCTCAGCCTGGCCGAGCTCGCCGTTACGCTGTGCCACGTTGGCAGCCTGACCGCCGTCGGTCCTGGTCAGCTCGACCGGCATCGGCAGCCCAGGCAGCCGCGGGCCGGCGGGCAGCCCCACCTCGAGCCCGACCTGCTCGAACGCGGCCTGCAGGCGGGCGATGCGCAGGCTGCTGGCGCGGCGCAGCACCATCATCAGCAGCTCGACGCCGAGCACCAGCGCCGCCGGCGGGATCGCCGCCACCCCCCGCGCCGCCCAGGTCGGCTCGGCGTGGGCCACGTTGAGCACGAAGCTGACGCTGGCCGCCGAGGCCAGCAGCAGCTTCGGCCACAGCACCTCCCACCAGGCACGGTACTTGCCGGTGGTGGTGAACCACAGGTCGGCGCCGGTGGCGACCACGATGAACGAGTCGACCAGCAGGGGGATGGCCCAGGCGTGCTCCGGCGCGATGCCGTCCGAGCGCATGGCGAAGGCGCGGATCGCCTCGAAGCTGGTGTAGAAGGCCAGGGAGGCGATGCCCGCGACCGCCGCGCCCAGCACCGCGACCAGGATGGTCCGGAAGCGCAGGAGCCACGGGTCCGAGGCGAGGGTGTTCAGCGGCGGTGGCGGTCCAGCAGGCATCACGGGCAGCTCTCCCCTGGCAGCGGGCACCGGTCGGCGGGGTGGGGGCCGCCGCCGGCAAGCGTCGGACCACGCGCCAGCCCGGCAGCAGAGCAGACGCGCACACGAGGGCTTCTTCTACAACATCCGCCGCCGCGACACGACTCAGCAGCATTGCTGGTTTCAGGCCGAAACCCGCAGTCCAGACAGATACCGGAAAGGCCGGACGAGCCAACCAAGCCGGCGTGCCGCGACGAGCCGCGCGGCGCTAGCGACCGCGCGCCGGTCGCTCGGCGGACCACGCGAAGCGCCCCGGCGGCGTGCCGACGTGGCGCTTGAACTGGCGCGTGAAATGGGCCTGGTCGTAGAAGCCGACCCCAGCCGCGACCAGCGCGATCGGCTCGCCGTCCAGGAGCCGCTCGCGCGCCACGTCGATCCGACGCGCCGTGACGTAGCGGTGCGGCGCGATCCCGAACGTCTGCGTGAAGCACCTGACCAGGTGGGCCGGTGAAACCCCCAGGACCAGGCCCGCCTCGGCCAGCGTCGTCCGCTCGAACAGGCGCAGGTCGAGCAGGTCACGCAGCTCGCCCGCCAGCCTGCCGTGGGACTGGCCCCCGGCGCCGGCCGGCTGCTCGCCCAGGTGCGCCCGCAGCCGCTCCCCGACCGTGGCGAGCCGCGCCTCGGCCTCCAGCGCGTCGTCGGGCTCGCCCAGCGCCCGGTGCAGAGCGTGGACCGCGCGGCGCACGGCGGGCTCGTGGACGTCCGGCCGGTCCACCGCCCGGCCGCTCAGCCGCTCGTCGAGCACCTCGGTCCCCAGGTACAGGACACGCTTGCGGAAGCCGCCGCCACCGGCGGCGCGGCCGTCGTGGACCACCCGCGGCGGCAGGATCGTGACCCGCTCGCCGCCGGCCCCGCGGTGACGGCGCTCCAGGTCGTAGCGGATCCAGCCGTCGTCGACGATGAACACCGTCCACGCGTCGTGCAGGTGCGGAGGGTAGGCGTAGTCGACGAAGCGGGCGTGGAAGACCTCGTGCACGCCGGCGACCACCGGCTTCCACGCCCGGACCCACTCCCGCTCGGACGGGAGCCGACCAGGCGACCACATGCAAGGATCGTACAAGACCGCGCCCCGCCAGCCGTTGTCCACTGTGCCGCATGGCGCACCACACGACCCGACCCGCGCGATGAACCAGCTGCTCGGCCTCGTCGCCTTCGCGTTCGTCGGCTCGGTCACGCCCGGACCGAACAACGCCCTGCTGTGGGCGTCCGGGATCCGCTTCGGGTTCCGCCGCACCGCCCGCCACGTCGCCGGGACCGCCCTTGGCATGGCCGCGCTGCTGCTCGCCGTCGCCGCCGGGATCGGCGTCGTGCTCCTGGCGCTGCCAGGCGCCGACCTCGCGCTGAAGCTGATCGGCTCCGTCTACCTCCTCTACCTCGCCCTCAGGATCGCCAGCAGCCACGGAAGCGACCGCACGGCCGTCTCACGCCCCCTCGGCGTGCTCGGCGGCGCCGCCTTCCAGTTCGCCAACCCCAAGGCATGGCTGTTCGCCCTCGCCGCGGTCGGCACCTTCCTCCCGCCCGACCTCGCGCCCGTCCCAGCGGCGCTGGCGGTCGCGGCGACCAGCGCCGTCGTGATCCTCGCCACCGCGGCCCTCTGGGCCGCCGGCGGCGCCGCCCTCAACCGCATCGTCGAGAACGGACGCAGCCAGCGGGCGGTCAGCCTCGCGCTCGCGCTCCTGCTGGTCGCGTCGGTCGCGTTCATCTGGATCTAGGCCGCGGCCACGCCGCTCAGCCGACCTTCGGCGTCGCCCGCTCCACGATCACCTCGAAGTCCAGCCCGGGCGGCAGCGTGCCGAGCGCCCAGCCCCAGTCCCCCGCCAGGCGCGAGGCACAGAACGCGTCGGCCACCGCCGGATGGCCGTAGCGCACCAGCAGCGCGCCCTGCAGGCACAGCGCCATGCGCTCCACCACCCGGCGGGCACGCACCTCGGCGTCGCCCAGGTCGGCCAGCTCGCGCTGCAGCCGCGCCAGCGCCGCGTCCAGGCGCGCGTCCACGCCGCGGACCGCGCCGACCTCGTCCAGCAGCGCCGCCACGCTCTCCGGCTGCCGCTGCATCGCCCGCAGCACGTCCAGGCAGTTGACGTTGCCGGCACCCTCCCAGACGGAGTTCAGCGGCGCCTCCCGGTACAGCCGCGGCAACCCGCTCTCCTCCACGTAGCCGTTGCCGCCGAGGCACTCCAGCGCCTCGGCGGCCAGCGCCGGCCCACGCTTGCAGACCCAGTACTTCGCCACCGCCGTGCCGAGCCGGCGCAGCAGCGCCTCCGCCGGGTCGGCCTCCCCCCGGTCGAAGGCGCCGGCAAGCCGCATCGCCAGCAGCGCCGCGGCCTCCGCCTCCACCGCCAGGTCGGCGAGCACGTTGCGCATCAGCGGCTGCTCGGCCAGCAGCCGGCCGAAGGCGCTGCGGTGGGCGGCATGGTGGCTCGCCTGCGCCGCCGCCTGCCGCAGCAGCCCCGCGCTGCCCAGCACGCAGTCCAGCCGGGTGTGGTTGACCATCTCGATGATCGCCGGGACGCCACGCCCCTCCTCGCCGACCAGCCGCGCCCACGCGCCGTCGAGCTCCACCTCGGCCGAGGCGTTCGAGCGGTTGCCCAGCTTGTCCTTGAGCCGCTGCAGGAGGAACCGGTTGCGGCCACCGTCGGGCAGCACCCGCGGCAGCAGGAAGCAGGACAACCCGGCCGGGGCCTGCGCCAGCACCAGGAAGGCGTCGCTCATCGGCGCCGAGCAGAACCACTTGTGCCCGGTGAGCAGGTACTCCCCGTCCGCACCGGCCAGCGGCAGCGCCCGCGTCGTGTTGGCGCGCACGTCGGAGCCGCCCTGCTTCTCGGTCATGGCCATGCCGCACAGGGCGCCGGCCTTCTCGGCGAGGGGGCGCAGCCCCGGGTCGTAGGCGGTGGCGATGAGCTGCGGCTCCCAGGTCGCCGCCAGCTCCGCCGCACCGGCGCGCAGTGCCGGCACGGCGGCGTGGGTCATGCTCACCGGGCAGCCGTGGCCGGCCTCGGCCTGCTGCCAGACGTAGAACAGGGCGGCGCGGGCGACGTGGGCGCCTGGGCGGGTCCAGCGCCAGCTGCCGGCGTGGACGCCGTGCTCGACGGCGCTGCCGAGGAGCTGGTGCCAGGCGGGGTGGAACTCGACCTCGTCGATGCGGTGGCCGTAGCGGTCGTGGCTGCGCAGCACCGGGGGGTTGGCGTTGGCCTGGGTGGCCTGGACGGCCACCTCCTCGGAGCCGGCCAGGCGGCCGACGGTGCGGACCTGTTCCTCGGCCCAGCCGGCGCCTTCGCGGGCGAGCGCCTCTGGCAGTACCGGGTCGGCGTCGAACAGGTTCCAGCCGACCAGCGGCGGGGGCTGGTTGCTGACCTCGTGGGTGGGGTTGGTCATGCGCGGGTCCTCTGCCGGGGAGGCTGTGGTCCCACCGTAGTACGCCCCGCGCCGCCCGGGGAAGCTCTGCCCGGCTCCGACGCTGAGGATGCGCAACCCTGCGGTTGCGCGACTGCGAACTGATGTGCAACTATCGGGTTGCGAACAGCCGGGAGACGAGGAGGCGCTCGATGGCCGCCGAGACCGCGCAGGCCTTGGAGATCGACTACACCCGGCGGCTCTTCTACGGCATAAACTTCACGTCGTTCATCCGGGAGGCCGAGCGGCGCGCCAGGGAACGGGGGTCCAGCCCGGTGGCGTAGGCGAGGAGACGGGCGCGTCAGGCGTGGACCACGAACGGTGCCGTGGCTCACCGGCTGTCCGCGCGGATCAGTCCAGGCGGGCGACGGCGCGCAGCTTGTTCACCGCGTCCAGGGCGGCGACCTTGTAGGCCTCGGCCAGGGTCGGGTAGTTGAAGACGGCGTCGACCAGGTAGTCGACCGTGCCGCCGTTGCCCATCACCGCCTGGCCGATGTGCACGATCTCGGTCGCGTTGGTGCCGAACACGTGCACGCCGAGCAGCCGCCGGTCGTCCACGGAGACCAGTAGCTTCAGCACCCCGTAGGAGTCGCCGAGGATCTGGCCGCGGGCCAGCTCCCTGTAGCGGGAGATGCCGACCTCGTAGGGGATCGACGCCTCGGTCAGCTGCGCCTCGTTGCTACCGACGTAGCTGATCTCAGGGATCGTGTAGATGCCGATCGGCAGCAGGTCACCGAGCGAGTGGGCGGGCTCCCCGAAGGCGGCGTAGGCAGCCAGCCTGCCCTGCTCCATCGAGGTCGCGGCCAGGGCCGGGAAGCCGATCACGTCACCGACGGCGAAGATGTGGTCGACCTTGGTGCGGTAGTCCGGCCCGACCTGGACGCGGCCGCGCTTGTCGGCCTCCAGGCCGGCGTTGGCCAGCGTCAGCTCGTCGGTCAAGCCCTGGCGGCCCGCCGAGTACAGCACGGTGTCGGCCGGGATCCGCTTGCCGCTCTCCAGCACCGTGATGGTCCCGCCGGGGCGGGACTCCACCGCGGCGACGCTCTCGCCGAAGCGGAACGTCACCGCGAGGTCGCGCAGGTGGTAGCGGAGCGACTCGATGACCTCCTCGTCGCAGAACTCGAGCATGCCCGGGCGCCGCTCGACCACGGTGACCTTGGTGCCGAGGGCGGCGAACATCGACGCGTACTCCAGCCCGACCACCCCCGCGCCGACCACCACCATCGACGAGGGGATCTGCTCCAGCGACAGGATGCCGTCCGAGTCCAGGATCGTGCGCCCGTCGAACTCGACGCTGTCAGGGCGGGCCGGGCGGGTGCCGACGGCGATCACGACGTTGGCGGCGGTCACCTCCCGCTCGACCGGGCCGCCCTGGATGCCGATGGTGTGCGGGTCGACGAAGCGGGCGGTGCCGGCCAGCAGGGTGACGTGGTTGCGGGCGAGCTGGTGCAGGATCACGTCGACCTCGCGCCCGACCACGTGCCGGGTCCGGGCGCTGAGGTCCTGCACGGTGATGTCCTGCTTGACGCGGTAGCTCTGCCCGTACAGCTCGCGCTGGCTGAGACCGGTCAGGTAGATGATGGCCTCGCGGAGGGTCTTGGACGGGATCGTCCCGGTGTTGATACAGACACCGCCGACCATGTCGGTCCGCTCGACGATGGCGGCGCGCCGGCCGAGCTTGGCGGCGGCGATCGCGGCCTTCTGGCCGCCCGGTCCGGAGCCGATCACGAGCAGGTCATAGTCGTACATGGGCACACCCGGTTGAGGTGGCTTGCCGCTGACCATTCTGCCCTGCCCGGCGGCGGTGAACCAGGTTGCGCCTGCTGGCGGCCGGGCGTCACCACCGACCCTGCCCCCACCGCTGGGGTGATCGCCCTTGCTGACGTGCCTGGCCTGGGCTAGGTGATGCCGCCGAGGGACGCGCCGACGGCGAGGATGACCAGGTAGGCGGCGACGCCGCCGCCAAGGACGGCCAGGCGTAGCCAGCCGGGGATCTTGGGGCGGCCGGCGACGTGGTAGGCGACCACGCCCAGGAACGGCACCACCAGGATGGCCAGGACCCAGGCGACGGTGGCCGGGCGGCCGAGGTCCTCGCGCCTGGCCAGGTCCCACAACGCCAGGGAGGTCCAGGCCGCGTAGAGCACGAACGGCAGCAGGTAGCCGTAGAGGCCGAACACCAGCTGCCAGGGCGAGCTGGCCAGGATGGGCACGCCGAACATGGTGGGCTCCTTGCGGGTGGTCACCTCGAGGCCGGCGGGCCAGGCGGGCCGGGCGATCGCGTCGAGGTCGAGGTGCAGGCTGGTGTAGACGTTCACGGCGGGGCGGACCGGTGCCAATGCGCCGCCGGGCAGGCCCGGCTGGGGCGGCGGCGCCGGCACGTCGCGGGACTCCACGTGCGGGTAGGCGCCGGTGTTGCCCTCGGCCACCGAGCCGAGCGAGTGCAGCGCGGTGGAGACGTCGAACCGCACCGGCAGGCGCAGGCCCTCGCAGGGCTGGAAGGCCTGCAGGCCGACCGGGATGGAGGTGCGCACGTCGTTGCCGGCGAAGCAGTTGCCCGGCCCCGCCGGGCCGGACAGGGCCATGTCGGCGCGTCCGGAGCCGCGCACCAGGTTGTCGCGCACAAGGTTGCCCGATGAGGTCCAGAAGTGCCGGTCGGTGTTGGGCGTGACCAGGATGCCGTGGTTGGGGTGGTTGACGACCAGGTTGCGCTCCACCCGGGAGTCGTCGCCGCCGGCGAGGATGATGCCGTTGCCGTAGGAGGACCATTCCAGGGCGCGGACCGGCGCGCTGCGGCTGCCGTTGCCCTCCACCAGGTTGCCGACCACGTCCACCCCCTTGAACGGCGGCAGCAGCTCCGAGTCCAGGGTGTTGGGCACGATGCCGCCGACGTTGTGGCGCCAGACCGAGCGCACGATGTGCAGGTTGCCGCCGGCGTTGGTGCCGGAGTAGCCCAGGCCGTTGTCCTGCGAGATCACCCCGTCGATGACCGCGTCGCACGGCTTGCACTGGCCGACGTAGAAGCCCGCGTCGTAGGAGCCCGACGCCCACGAGTGCTCCAACAGCCCGTCGGTCGAATCGAAGGCGTAGATGCCGTAGACCTCGTTGTTGTAGGCGGTGACCCAGGAGGCCCGGTAGCCCTTGACGCCGGTCCAGAACAGGCCGTTGACCTTGCCGTTGCGCACGGTGAGGTTCTCCACCGCGACGCCGTCGGCGGTGACGCTGACGGCGTTGGCCCGTCGGAACTCAGCATCGATGATCACCTGGTTGCGGTCGCGGCCACGCAGCACCAGCGACGGCGTGCGGACCTTCACCTCCTCGTGGTAGACGCCAGGACCCACCAAGACCAGGTCGCCCGGCTTGGCCGCGTTCACCGCGGACTGGATGGTGCGGTAGCGCTCGGGGACGCGGCGGACGGTGCCTGAGGCCTTGGCGACCGGGGTCAGGCCGGTGCCGCGCTCGGCCTTGCCGGGGTCGAAGGCGACGTCGCCGACCACCAGGGTGGCGACCATGCCGTCCTTGGAGTCGGGGGTGGCGTGGAAGGTGCAGTAGAAGCGGTACACGCCCGGCTGCAGGTTGGCGACCATGGTGCCCGACTGGTCGGGGCCGATGGTGTCCTGGGTGCGGAAGGCGCCGTCGACCGCCACGGCGTTGTGGGGGGCGTAGCCCTTGTTCTCGAACACCACCGGGGTGCCGGCGGGCACGCGGGTGACGTCGCGGGCGTAGAAGTTGTCGAACATGCCCACCGAGACCGAGGGGCGTTCGGCTTGGCCGCCGCACCCCGCCAGGCCGAAGGGCACGGCCAGCAGGACGGCCCCGAGCCACCACTCGGCCGCACGAGCCCGCATCCACACCTCCGCCGTCCGACCGGCGCCACGCCCGTCGCTGCGCGGGCGCCGGGTTGTGCCGGAGTCTGCCACGCCCGGGCACGCGGTCGGTAGCTGCTACACCACCGGCTCGTGCCGGGTTCCTCGAGCGGTCGGCGTGACCCAGGGCTGCACGCAGCGTCAGGTAGCTCATTCAGCCTCGGGGCTCGGGGTTCTCGAGGTGCTCGTGGCCGTCGTCCTGCCCGGGGTCACGGAGCAGGTACATGAGGGCGAACTGCCGGTAGAGCCGGACCGTTAGCACGGCCAGCATCGCGAGCACCAGCGCCAGGACGACGACGGCAGCTTCGAGCATGGTGTCCTCCTCGGGTTAGGGCCTCACCGCCACAGCGACAGCGCCCAGCCGCCGCCGAGCACGAGCACGCCGACCGCGCCGACGAGGCGGACCACGTCGGTCTGGTGCCGCAGCGCCGGGCTGTCGCGCTGTGGTCGGGCGCGCTTGAGCAGGTACTGGGTGCCCAGGACCGCCGCCCGCGCCAGTCCGAAGCCGAGGCCGAAGACGGCGCCCACCAGCGGTGATCCCGAGGCGACGGCGCCAAGGGCGCCCAGCCACACCAGGGGCGTCGAGACCAGCGTCAGCACGCCGACGCCGAGCACGGCGCCGTAGACAGCCATGCCCCAGCGCGGGTGGAGCGCGACGTCGCGCCGGATCTGCCGCCTGGGCCAGGTGAACAGGTGGTCGCCACGAGCCGCGTGCCAGGCGAGTCCCAGCAGCAGACCGACGGCGAAGACCGCCTCGCCGAGGGCCTCCGACGTGCCCGGGAGCACGGCGCCGAGCAGGCCCAGGGCGCCGTAGAAGCCGCCGCCGGCGACGGCGGCGCCCAGGACGAACTGCGCATAGCGCTTCACGATCCTCGCCACGCGACCGCGTGGCGGCAGCGACCAGGCTGCGTTGATCGTTCAGGGTGACGCCGCGTCGAAGAACCCCGAGAGCACGCCGACGGCCGGAGCGAGCAGCCCGGTGGTCATCACGAGTCGCAATTGCTGCCCACCCTCTTGTGGCAGATGCAGTGGCTGATGCCGCCGCAGCCGGAGGCGATCTTGCAGTCGCAGCACTTCCGGTAGGGCGGGCTCCCACCCACGTTGCAGCACCAGCAGGCATCCGCCCACGCGCCGGTGTACTTGCCCCGGCACTGGCCGCTGGTGGTGTCCTTGCAGGGCCCGCCGCTGGCCCACTGGTCGCGGGGGCGGCAGCACTGCGCGCCGCAGCAGTTTGTCTCGCAGCAGGGGCTCGGACCGCAACAGGTAGGGCAGCACGGGCCGGCCGCGGCCGCCGGATCGGCGAGGAACGTCGACAGCGAGATCATGCCGGTCGCCGAGGCGACCCCGCCGTAGAACAGCGCGTTCCCGACCCGCCGGAGGAACGACCGGCGCTCGATCACCACGGCCAGACGCTCTGCACCGGGCAGGGCGGCCTCGCTGTCGGCTGGCGCGGCGGTCCTTGCCGCCCGCCGTCTCCGCTCGGCTAGCGCCATGTCGTCACCTCCCGACCTGGGAGCGCTCCGCGTCGCGCTCCGCTGCCTCCTCGCGGACCCGATCGAGGTGCGCGAGGTCGTTGACGATGTCGCGCAAGAGCAGGACGCCCTCGCGATCCACTGCGAACATGTAGGGGGCGATCTTCAGGTCGAGGGCGTCGAACAGGGCTCCGTCGGGGTCGACCAGCATGGTGACGCCGTCCCCGACGGCGGCGGCGAAGGCGGGGTCGAGCGAGGCGCGCGAGACGACCAGCAGCTCGTCCGGAGCCGCCAGCCGCTCGGCGAACGCCCGGGCCGCGGCGGCGATCTCGGCGTCGAACGGAGAGCCGGGCAGGACGAAGAGCACGAACAGGAGGCGTTCTCGTGCGGCGAGCCGTACCGGGCGCCGCATGCCGTCACGGTCCAGGAGCGGCACCGGCGCGCGTCGGACGACCCTGCCGGGCCGCGGCCCGGGGAGGCGGACCGCCTCGGCGGAGCCGATGGCCAGCAGGCCGAACTGGCGGTAGAGGAGCAGGAGGAAGACGGCCAGCACGAGGGTGCCCAGGTACAGCAGCACGACCACGGCGGCGAGCATGGTCACCTCCCTGGCTGACGCTCGGCCACGGCGTCGCCGTCCAGCCCGTACACCCGGCGTGCCTGCCGGACCCGCTCCGGCAGGTGCCGCCGCTCGACCTCGTGGATGTGCATGATCAGCGGCAGCTCAAGCGCGACGTGGGCGAGGGGGAAGGCCACGGCCACCGCGAGGGCGGCCGCCGGGAGGGTCCACGCTGCGCCGGGCTGAGCCGTCGCCCACCAGGCCGCCGTGAGCGCGACGACCAGGAGCAGGGCGGTCCGGAGGGAGAAGGCGCTGCGCGGCACCGGCACCGGCTCCTTGCTCGCGCAGCCGCAGTTGTCGAAGGCTGGACGGTCGTCCGAGACGAGCAGAACCAGGAACAGGACCAGCAGAGGCGCGGCCGCGTAGGTCGCGGCCGTCGCGACCGCCGGGGTCAGCAGTGCACCGGCCAGGACGAGCTCGGCCGCCGGCGTGGCCGCGCGCGCGACGCGTCGCGCCCCAGGGCGGGCTCGGAGCAGGCGGTAGTCGGCCAGAGCGGCGCCGAATGCCCCCATGTCGCGGAGCTTGTGGTAGGCGGATTCGGCGAAGACGCAGGCCAGGAACCCATTGAGGAGCACAAGGACCGCCATGTCCAACCCCTCCGGGTGATACGCCAGGACTCGCAGCCCAACCCGTTCATGTCGCCCGTCCGCACCCGACGACTCAAGCAAGGCAAGTAGGTGAAAGGGGACGAGCTACCACATTCAAGCCCAACCGGGATGTGGCGTCAACGACCGCGGCGTGCCGCGGTCGTTGACGCCCGCGCTGGCGGGCGACGCGCAGCATGCAGGCTAGGCGCCTTCGGCGTCCGGGAACCTGCGCTCACCCGGGCATGCAAGGCAACCGGAACCCACCCGGATGAGCTGGACGGCCTCCTCGGGCTGGGCGACCGCGGCGGGCTGGGTGGCGGTGGCTGGCTGCTCGCCGGACTCAGCCTGGGAGCCTGCGGGCACTGCCCGGAGCAGGACCGTGGCCAGGACGGCGATGCCGACCGCGATCGCGGCGGAGAGCGCGGCGGTCACCTGCAGCCCCTGGGTGAACGCTTCGCGGGCCGCCGCGAGCAGCGCCGCGCCGGCTCCGCCAGGAAGCTGCGCGGCGACGCCGACCGCGGCACCGAGGGTGTCACGGGCGACCGCTGTGGCCTCGCTGGGGACTCCTGGCAGCAGGGCGCCGGCCAGCGCGCCGCGGTAGACCGCGACGCCGATGCTGCCCAGGATGGCGATGCCCAGCGCGCCGCCGAGCTCGGCGCCGGTCTCCGAGATCCCCGAGGCCGCCCCGGCCCGCTCGGGCGGGGCCGAGCTGACGATCAGGTCGGTCGTGGCGGTGAACACCGGCGCCAGCCCCAGGGAGACGACCAGGGAGGCGGTCGCGAGGATCGCGAGGTCGGCGTCGGGAGATCCACCGACCTGGGTGAGCACCCCCAGGCCGACGGCGGCCAAGGCGAGGCCGGCGCCGATCACGTAGGCCGGGCGGATGTGGCGCAGGATCCGGGGCGCCAGGTTCGACCCGACGATGAACCCGCCGGCCGACGGCAGCGACCACAGGCCCGCCTGCAGCGTCGACAACCCGAGCACCAGCTGCAGGTACTGCGCGACGAACAGGAAGTAGCCGACCACGATGAAGATGCCGAGCAGGTTGGTCGCCAGTGCCGCGTTGAACGCCCCGACCCGGAACAGCCGCAGGTCGATCATCGGGTCGGCCAGGCGCAACTGCCGGCGCACGAACACCACGCCGACCACCACCCCCGCCAGGACGGCAGCGGCGGCGAGCCAGCCGATCCCGTCCTGGGCGGTCAGCTTCAGCCCGAACACCACCGCCAGCACCGCGACCAGGGACATGGCCGCGCTGACCAGGTCCAGCCGGCCGGCGTCCGGGTCGCGGTACTCCGGGAGCACGCGCGGCCCCAGCACCAGCAGCAGCGCCATCACCGGCAGGGCCAGCAGGAACACCGAGCCCCACCAGAAGTGCTCCAGCAGCACGCCGCCCAGCACCGGGCCGATCGCGCCACCGGCAGAGAAGCTGGTGATCCAGATCCCGATGGCGGTCGAGCGCTGCCTGGGGTCGTGGAACATGCTGAAGATCAGCGACAGCGTGGACGGCGCCAGGGTCGCCCCGGCGATCCCCAGCAGCGCGCGGCTGGCGATCAGCATCTCGGGGCTGGTCGACAGGGCCGCGGCCACTGAGACCACCCCGAAGGCGGCGGCGCCGGACAGCAGCAGCCGGCGGCGGCCGAGCCGGTCGCCCAGCGTCCCCATGGTGACCAGGCACCCGGCGACCATGAACCCGTAGATGTCGGTGATCCACAGCAGCTGCGAGCTGCTTGGCCGCAGGTCCTCGCTCAGGGACGGCACGGCCAGGTGCAGCACCGTCAGGTCCATGGCGTACAGCAGGCAGGCAAGGGCAAGCACGGCGAGCCCGGTCCACTCCCGACGGCCGGCCCGTGGGGCATCAGGGGCGGCCGCGTCGGCCTTCTGGGTGGTGGGGTCCATGAACGCCTCTCCGCTCGCCGTGGAGCCTCGGTGCGGTCTCCGTGGCGGATCTTATGGTCAAGCGGTGACAGCGGGGTTGGAGGAGTCGGTCGGGTGGGCGTTGTAGGGTGGGCGACGCCTGCGGTCCATCGCGTGCAACGCTGCGACGATGTCATCGATCACCAAGGGGGAGCGATCGTGAGCATTTCGTTTCCGGGAGAGTCAGCGGAGTACCGGGCGGCACGCGATCGGCTGCTCGAGCAGGAGGTCGGGCTGCGCCGCGCCACTGAGGCCGTGGCCGCCGCGAGGCGTGCGCTGCCGCCTGGGGGTCCGATCCCGCAGGACTACGTGTTCGAGGGGGAAGGCGCGAACGGCACCCCGACCGACGTGAGGCTGTCGGAGGTGTTCGCGCCCGGCAAGGACGCGCTCGTGATCTACAGCTTCATGTTCCCGCGCGACCCCGGCGATGAGCGGCCGGTGCCCCCGAGCGGTCAGACGGCGCTCCTGCCGCTGGCGGAGGCCCCCTGCCCCTCGTGCACCGCGTTCCTGGACCAGCTCGACGGCGCGGGCGAGCACGCAAGCCAGCGCATCAACCTCGCGGTGGTCGCGAAGTCCCCGCTGCCGCGCATCGTCACCTTCGCCAAGGAGCGCGGCTGGCGGCGGCTGCGGCTGCTGTCCTCGGCCGGCAACACCTACAACCGCGACTACCACAGCGAGACCGCGGAGGGATCACAAAGGCCGATGCTGAACGTGTTCCACCGCGACGGCGAGACGATCCGCCACTTCTGGGGCTCGGAGCTCTTCTACGCAGCGACCGATCCCGGACAGGACCCCCGCCACGTCGGCACGCTCGAGCCGCTCTGGAACCTGTTCGACCTCACCCGCGAGGGGCGCCCGACCGACTGGGATGAGCAGCTGAGCTACTGACCGCCCGGCGTCAGGGCTCGACGCGGCGGGTGGACGATCGTGGCGCGGTTGGCGCCGGCCCGCGGGTCCCCCGGATGCCTGGCGTTGGTAGCTGCGGCGCTCCGCGCCGGGCTCACCCGCTGGCCGGCGTCGCGGACCGGGTAACCGGCGTCGCGGCTCGCTAACCGAGACGTCTGGGCCGGCGCCCGGGTCGCGCGGCCGCAAGGGCTCGGGCCAGCGCGGTGAGCTGCCAGGCGCGCAGCGCCAGGTGGCGGAGCCACCAGGGGAGCCGCTCGCTGAGCCAGCCCGGCGTGTTCGGCTGCGCGCAGCGGCCGGCCACCGTCGCCGGCGTCGGGACGGTCCACAGCCGCAGGTGGTGGAGGCGGTCACGCCAGGGCTTGGAGCGGAACCGCCGCAGGACCTCGGACGCCGCGCTGGCGTCGGCGGCGCAGAGGCGCGCGGCGAGGGGGGCGGGCGGCAGGCCGAGGGCGTCCGCGATCCGGTTCCCGTCCGCGGCGTGGCAGCGCAGCGCGGCGAGCAGCGCCGCTTCGGCGCCGAGCCGCCGTGCGACCGCCAGAGCCCCGACCCAGGTGGCCAGCGGCACGCGGGCGACGGCGCGGTCGAGGTCGGCGCGCGGCCTGGGGTTCCGGTTGCCGCTCTGGACGGCGTGGATGGCGAGGTGGCAGGCGTGCGCCGCGTCGTCGAGCGCCCGCAGCGAGCGGCCGTGGAGCTCGAAGGCGACGCAGTGCCTGGCGAGGACCTCCCAGGTCCGCTCGGGCGAGACCGAGGTCTCGGGCAGGGTCAGGTGGAGGTCGACCGTGACGCCGTCGCCCGGCCGGCGGAACGTCGCCGAGCCGGCGGGGACGGCGTGGAAGCCGTTGCGGCGCAGCCAGTCCAGCACCACCGCGTGGCCCTGCGGCGCGGCGAGCAGGTCGAGGTCGACGAAGGGGCGGAACTCGCCCGGGTACAGGCGCCGTGCCGTCACCGGGCCCTTCAGCAGGACGGTCGCGGCTCCACGGGCCTCCAGCTCGGTGACCATCACGGCCGCCGTGGCCTCGAGCGCCAGGCGCCTGGCCGTCCAGCGCAGGTCGAGGTCGTGGTCGCCGCTGCTGGCGACCGTCGTCCGCAGCCGCGGCGGCCGGGGGGCGGATCGGCCCGTCGGGCTCAGGGTCTGCCGTCCCTGGTGCGGGCCGCGACCACGCGCCCACCGTCGAGGGCGACCACCTGGTCGGCACGGCGGATGGCCGCGGCGCTGTGGGTCACGGCCACGATCGTGACCGTGCCGCGGAGACGGTCGAGGGTGGCGACCACCGCCTCCTCGTTGTCGCCGTCGAGGCTGCTGGTGGCCTCGTCGAGCACCAGCACGTCCGGGCGCCGCAGCAGGGCGCGGGCAAGGGCGAGCCGCTGACGCTCGCCGCCGGACAGGCGCACGCCGCGGTCGCCCACCGCGCTGGCGAGCCCGTCGGGCAGGGCGCGCACGAAGCCCTCCGCGGCCGCGAGCCGCAGCGCCTCCCAGAGGTCGTCGTCCGAGGCTCCCGGCCGCGCCCAGCGCAGGTTGCTGGCGACGGTGCCGTCGAACAGGAAGGTCTCCTGCGGCACGTAGGCGACCCGGCGCCGCCAGGACCTGGTCGGACCCGCGAGCGTCGTACCGTCGATCGCGACCGTCCCGGTCGACAGGGGCAGCAGGCCGAGCAGCACGTCGACCAGGGTGGTCTTGCCAGCGCCGGAGGGGCCGACCACGGCGGTCGTCGAGTGGGCGGGGATCACCAGGGTGGCGTGGTCGAGTGCTGGCGGCCCGTCGGGTCGGTAGCGGACGGTGGCGTCGTCGAGGCGGATGGAGACGCGCAGCCGCAGGTCGACGTGCTGCTCGCCGCTGGCGGCCGCCTCGCCGGCGGCCTCGGCCGCCTTGGTGGTCGCCGTCACCGTCGCGTAGGCGGCCAGCATCTGGGCGGCCTGCTGCGCCCTCACCACCAGGTCGGAGGTGAGCGGCAGCAGGCGCGAGAACACGAAGACCAGAGCGATCAGGCGGGCGGGCTGCAGGTGCGCCATGCCGACCGCGGCCCAGACGACGCCGGCGAGCATGACCACCCCGGCGGCCTGCCGCGCGGCCGCGTTCGCCCCGCGGGAGCGCTCGTAGTCGAGCCAGGCGTCCCGCTCGGCGTCGAGCGCGGTGGCGAACGCGGCGACGTGCGGGTCCTCACGGTTGTGGCTCTTGGCCAGCTTGACGCCGTCGAGGAACTCCGCGGCGGCGGCGAGCAGCCTGCGGCTGCCGCGGGTGAGCCGCTCGCCGTGGCGGCGGGCCCGTCGCACGGCAGGGGCGGAGAGCGCCAGCAGGACGGCGGCGGCGGCCGTGGCGGCCAGCGCGATCGCGGGCGACAGCAACACGGCGACGACCACGTGCGCCAGCGCCATGCCGGCGGCGACCAACCCCTCGAGCAACAGCCGGGTGCCGGCCGCGATCCGGGCGGCGTCGCTGGTCAGGGCGTTGAGCAGGTCGGAGCGGCGGCGCCTGCTCAGCCACGGCCACTGCGCGCCGGCGATGCCGGCGAACAGGCGCTTGCGGACCGCGTCGGTGAAGCCGAGCTGCAGCTCGGCCAGGAGCAGGTCGCGCCGGGTGGCGAGCAGCGCCCGGCCGGTCACGACCGCGACGAACAGCGCCAGGACGAGCGGGACCGTCGGTCGCAGCCCGGCCGCGGCGAACGGCGCCGCGAGCCGCGACGGCGGCGGCGCGCCGAGGACGCCGGCCAGCTCCAGCAGCGGGACCAGCAGCAGCAGGCCCGCCCCTTCGAGCACGGTCACCACCACCAGCAGCGCCAGGGCGAGGGCGAGCCGCCCGCCTCCGTGGCGGGCCAGCGCGCGCACGTAGGCGCGCAGCACGGCGCGCCCGTGGGGGCCGGCCGGACTCGGGCTGGTCACCGGCCCGGAGCCCGCCAGCCCAGCGGTGGTCACGGGCCCACGGCCAGCATCGTCGCCGTCGTCGCCCGCTCGCCGCGGCGCTCACGGAGGTACCGCAGCAGGAGCCGCTCGCTCGCCGCGTCCGCCTGGCGGCGCAGCCGCGGCGGCGGCACCTCGCCGTCCCAGCGCTCGCCGAGCAGCGCCCGCAGCACGCGGCGCACGGTGCCGCGGTAGTCGCGAGCCAGCTCCTCGTAGGCGACCTCCACCAGCGGGAGCCCGAGGTGGTCGAGGCAGTCGCGCCAGGCCCGCAGCTCGCGGCCGAACTGGGACAGCCTCCGGTCGATGGCGCAGCGGTCGTAGAGCGGCGTCCACGCGGGGTCGGTCGAGCCGCCCGGGACCTCCCGCCAGCGCCCGCTCTGCTGCGCGACCAGGTCCGAGACGGCCTGGCGGAGCAGGTCCTGGCGCCACAGGAAGACGACGGACGGGTTCGGGAACAGCTCCAGGAGCAGCTCGCCGACCTCTGCGTGGACGCGGGCACGGTCGGCGGGCCCGCCGCTGGCGAGGCGCGCCGCGCGGTCGCCTCCCGCCGGGCTCCACCGCCGCAAGGTCTGCAGCACGTCCGGCCAGAACAGCTTGACGCCGAGGGTGCCGTCGGCGGCGGCCCGGTGCCGGTACAGCGCCGCGACGTAGTCGCGCAGCTCGGGGGCGTGCCAGCGCGCCTCGAAGCCGGGGCGCCAGACGACGTGGAAGTACTCGAGCGGGCAGCCGAGCCCGGCCCTGACGAGCGCCTCGCCGAGCAGGCTGGAGCCGCAGCGGCGCATGGTGCACACCAGGACGCTGCGGCGGGGACGCTGGTAGCCGCTGGCGCGGTCTCCGGCCGCGGTCGCTAGGTCGTAGCGCTGGCGCACGTGGTGGCCTCCGTGGCGAGGCGGGCGAGCCGGTCGGCGGTGCGGGCAACGTGGGCGAGCCCCCTGGGCTGCTGGAGCCGCAGCACCCGCAGCGGTCGCATCCAGGCGACCAGGAAGGAGAACTCCCGCGCGAACCCCGCGGGATCCGAGCGGTCCAGGCGCATCAGCTGGTCGCGGAGGTCGGCCAGGCGGCGGGACGGGCTCGGCTGGTCGAGCGCCAGCTCGTCGGCGGCGACCAGGCGCACCACCGTGGCGACCGGCGCGGGCCGACGGTCGTGCTGCGGCAGCGGGTGGCGGGCCTTGGCCCCGTGCCGGGGCAGCCGGGCACCCGGCGGCAGGCCGAGCCAGTCGCGGGCGTCGTCCCACAGCCGCACGTCCCGGGTGCAGGAGGCGACCGTCGCCTGCCCGCCGGTGAGGCCGAGGACGGCGGCGTCGTCGCCGAGCAGCGGCCAGCCGGTGAGGCGCTGCAGCGCCGCCGCGGCGGTGGACTTGCCGACGCCCGACGGGCCGCAGAGCAGCAGCGCGCCGTGCGGGCCGAGCACCGTGGCGGCGTGGAGCACGTGGGCGCGCTGGCGGGTGAGGGCGCGCGGCAGGACAGTGGCGACCACGAAGTCGGCGTCGTCCGGGCACTGCCGGCCCGCGCCGAGGTGCCAGGAGAGGGTGCGGCCGTCCGCCTCGACGGTGCAGGCGGCGAGGCCCTCGACGCTCACGGTGTAGGCGCCGTCGGGCCGCCGCCGAACCTCGAGCAGCCGCCGGCCCCGCCCCCGCAGCACCAGCCGGCCGGCGGCCGGCCGCGCAGCGGCGCGCCGCAGCCGGAAGCCGAAGGGACCCTGGCGGTCGTCGGCGGGCACGCGGCAGTGGTCGAAGCCGCACAGCGGGACGTCGCTGTCCAGCCGGACCGACCCGAACACGTAGGCGAGCCGCTCGCCCGACCCCTCGGCGGTCATGACGCGGGCACCTGGTCGAGCCAGGTGGCGGCCGCGAACAGTGGCCAGAACGACACCAGCGACTCGTGCGGTCCGCTCGGGGTGAGCCCGGCGCGGTGGCGGGCCACCGCGTGCCGGTAGTGCCGCCGGGCCACCGCCAGGTCCACCCAGCCCTCCTTGACCATCGCGTGGCCGGCCAGCGCCTCGATGCCGCCGAGGCCGGCATAGGCGTCGTGGAACGCGGCGTCGAAGCGCGCCTTGCCCTCGCGCCGCCGGATCGGCGCGGGCAGGAGGTCGCCGACGGCCCGCCGCAGCAGCGGCTTGGACTCGGTCGCCGCCAGCAGCACGCTGCCGTGCAGCGCCAGCACGTACTCCACCACGCGGCGGTCGTGCAGCGGATGCCGCCAGTCGATCCCCAGCGAGCTGTGGCGCTGCTGGGCCGCCTCGTAGACCGGTGCCACCACGCGGGCCGCCGCCGGTTGCCACCGTCCCCGGTGGTCGTGGGAGGCGAAGGCGGACGCGTCGGCCGCCGCGGCGGCCCGCCGGCGGTCGCGCAGCCCGATCCGGGCGAGCCAGCGCCGCTCGACCCACGCGGGAGGCCGCGCGGCGGGAGCCGGCCGCAGCAGCGGGACGGCCGCTTCGCGGCCCACCCGCGTGGCGCGCCGCAACCCGTGGCGGGGGGCGGGCGGGCCGTCGCCGCTCTCGCGCCACAGCGCGGCGACCTGCCCGGTCCGGAGCAGGTCCGGCCAGTGCCAGCGCCAGCCGCGGAACCAGTCGTCGCCCCCTTCCCCGGTCAGCACCACCCGCACGCCCTGCTCGGCGAGGGGTCGCAGCGCGCCGCAGAGCAGCGCCGCGGTCGGGAACGGTGGTGGCTCCCAGGTGAGCGCCGTCCACGCCCTCCAGCGCTCCCAGTCGTAGGCGTCAGGGAGCAGCCGCAGCGTGCGGCTGCCAAGGTGCTCGTCGAGCGCGTCGAGCCAGCCCGACTCGTCGTGCGCCTCGCCGGGGAAGGTGACCGCGACGGGGCGCAGCCGGCCTGGCGACCCGCCAGCCGCGGCGAGGCGCTGGGCGAGGGCCGTCACGCTGCTCGAGTCCACGCCGCCGCTGACCAGCACGCCGGTGACGTCGTCGTCCATGGCGGCCGCGACCGCCCGTTCGAGCCGCGGCCGCAGGCCGGCGGCGGCCTGGTCGCGGTCGACCGGTGTCGGGGCCGCCACCACCGAACGGAGCGTGTCGAAGCGGCGCCGCAGCGGCCGCCTTCCGACCGCGGCGGCCGCGAGCTGCCCGGCGGGCAGGCGCTCGACGCCGCCGACCAGCGTCTCGTGGAAGGTCGTGAGCGCCCTGCAGAGCAGCTCGCCGAGGAACGCCTGGTTCAGGCGGGCCGGGACGCCGGCGGCGACCAGCTGGGTCAGCTCGGTCCCGAACACGAACCTGCGCCCGTCGTGCCAGGTGAGCAGCCGGCGCATGGCCAGCGCCGCCCGGGCGCAGACGAGCCGGCCGCGCGACGGGTCCCAGACGACGCTCACCCAGTCGCCAGCCAGGCGGTCGAAGCCGTCCTCCCCGTGGTCGCGGTAGGACGCCGCCGCCAGCACCGCGTCGCGTGGCGGGCCGCCGTCGCCGGCGGTCCGGGCACGGCCGAGCCAGCCGTCGAGCACCACGACCGTGCCCGCCTGGTCGACGGCGACCGGCGGGCGGCGCCGAGCGCAGGCTCGGCCGCCGCGACCACGCCGAACGGGCCGTCGAGGTGGACCCACCGCCGCGCCGGCAGGGGCACCGTGGAGGCGGCGTGCATCGCCTCGAGCACCGCTCGCTCCGCCGGCTCGCCGTCGAGCCGCAGCAGGCCGCAGACGGTCATGCGCCCGCGGACCGCGCCGGCGCCGGGCCGTAGCGGACCAGCTCACGGAAGCGGGCCGGCGGGTCCCCCGCCTCCCCGCGCACCTGGCCGCCGACCTCGACCCACGCGTGCGCGACGAACGGCTCGCGCCGCACGCCGATGACGATCGCCGCCTGCTGGCCACTTGCCAGCTCGATCCACCACGTCAGCAGCGCTCGCGGCAGGCAGCCCCGGTCGGCCCGCCACGAGCGCGCGGCGAGTGCGACCAGGCGCTGCAGCCGCTCGGTGTCGAGCAGGCCGGCCGCCAGCGGCAGCCGGCGGCCGACGCCGGAGGTCGCCGCCGCCGACCAGCCGGCGGCGAGCTCGGGGAACGGCCGGCGCCGCAGCGCGACCTCCAGGAAGGTGGCGGCGCAGCAGAGCTGGACGGCGACCAGCCCCTGGACGAGGGGACGGGAGGGACGCATCCGCTACCGCTCGACCGTCACCAGGCCGTTGCGCTCCAGCTCGGCGAGGAAGCGCCCGACGTCGGCGGCGGCAAGGGACGGGTCGACCTCGTAGCCGTCGACCAGGCGGCCGACCAGGTCGCGCGGTGCCGCCGGGCCGTCGGCCAGCAGCCGCCACAGGTCCGCGCCGGTCCCGTTCACGGCGTAGTAGCCGCCCGTCTCGGGGAGGAGCAGCACCAGCTCGCCCTCGACGTCGGCCCAGACGACGCTGCGCTCGAGCGCCACGCGCACCGGACGCCCGCCTCAGCTCAGGTAGCCGATGAAGTCCGGCCCCGAGAACGGGGGGCTGTGCCCGGCGGTGTCGACCGGGAGGCTCCCGTAGCTCGTCAGGCGGGGCGCCGCGTACGGCCCGCGATCCTGGTCCCCCGGCTCTGCCGCGGGACCAGCTGCCGCGGCGGCTTCGTCGTCCATCGCCCGCCTCCCCTACGTAGTTCCTACGAGACGAGGCCGGATCCTACCAGCTCGGTCGAGCCTGTCGATCAGGTCGAGCGTCGCTGCGGCTCGCCGCGGGAGGGCTCAGCCGCGGGCGGCCCCGGCGGCCGGCCGGACCGCCGCCTCCTCCCTGGCGACGACCTCGGCGAGCGCGCGGACCAGCAGCGGGTCGGCGTTGGGCAGCTCGATGCGGTGGAAGGCGATGCCCGCGTCCTCGGCCTCCTGGCGGGCGGCCACGTCGATGTCGTACAGGATCTCGAGGTGGTCGGCGAGGAACTGCACGGGCACCACCAGCACGGCGCGGTGGCCCTCGGCGCGCAGGCCGGGCAGCAGGTCCTTGAGGTCGGGCTTGAGCCACTCCTCGGGGGTGTGGCCGGCGCTCTGGTAGGCGAACCGCCAGCGAGGCTGGTCGAGCCCGGCCCGTGCGGCCAGCTCCTCACAGGTCTCGGCGAGCTGGTCGAGGTAGGCGGTGTCGCGATCGACCACGGCCTTGGGCAGGCTGTGGGCGGTGAAGATCACCGGGACCTCCGGCTCCCCGGTCGCCCTCAGGCGTCCGAGCGCCTCCCCCACCCGCTTGGCGAGGCAGTCGACGAAGGCCGGGGTGCGGTGCCACGGGCCGGCCACGGTGACGGTCGCGTCCGGCACGAGCCGGGCGGCGGCCTCGAGCGCGCGGCCGTAGCCGCCCATGATCACCGGGGAGAACTGTGGCGCGAGCACGACGCCGACCAGGCGCCGCACCCCGGCGCTGGCCAGGCGGGCGACGGCCTGGTCGATCCAGGGCGCCGAGTGGAGCATGCCCACCTCGACCAGGTGGCTGCCCTGGCCGCGCTCGGCCGCGAGCAGCGCCGCGAGGGCGGCGCCCTGCTCGCGGGTGCGCTCGATCAGCGGCGAGCGGCCGACCACGCGGTAGCGCCGCTGGAACTCGGCGACCAGCTCCGGGTCGGGGTCCCTGCCACGGTAGACGCTGCGCAGGTAGGCGGGAACGTCCTCGGCGGTCACCGCCGAGCCGTAGGTCATCAGCAGCACCCCGACGGGGGGTCCGGGGGGCTCATGGAGCGGAGCGGTGGCCCCCCGGGTATCGGGCTCTTCCTTGGCTGGCATGCTCACCTCGAAGGTCGGAGGTCAGGCCTGGTGGGGCCGGCTCGCTTCAGCCGTGCAGCCCGGAGACGGTGGCGCGGGCGGTGGCCGTGTGTACCAGCTCCACCAGGGCGGTCAGGTGCTCGGCCGGGGTGTCGGGCAGGACGCCGTGGCCGAGGTTGAAGACGTGGCCGGGGCGGCCGCCGGCCTCGGCGAGCACGCGGCGCGCCTCGCGCTCGACCACCGGCATGGGCGCGAGCAGCACCGCCGGGTCGAGGTTGCCCTGCACCCCGAGGCCCGGGCCGATGCGCGCCCACGCCTGGTCGAGCGGCACGCGCCAGTCGACGCTGACCAGGTCGCAGCCGGCCGCGGCCATCTGCTCGAGCAGGGCGGCGGTGCCGGTGCCGAAGTGGATGCGCGGCACCCCGGCCGCGGCGAGGCCCTCGAAGATGCGTCTCGAGTAGGGCAGCACGTACTCGGCGTACTCGCGCCCGCCGAGGTCGCCCATCCAGGAGTCGAACAGCTGCACCACCTGCGCCCCGGCGGCGACCTGGGCGCGCAGGTAGCGGATGGTGACCTCGGTCAGGGTCTCCATCAGCCGGTGCCACAGCTCGGGCTGCCCGTACATCAGCCCCTTGGCGCGGGCGTGGTCCTTGCTCGGCCGCCCCTCGATCAGGTAGGAGGCGAGCGTGTACGGCGCGCCGGCGAAGCCGATCACGGCGGCCCGGCCGGCCAGCTCGCGCCGCACGGTGCGGATGGTCTCGAACAGCTCGGGGGTGGCCTCCTCGGCCTCGACCACGCGCAGGGCGGCCACCGCGGCGTCGGAGCGGATCGGCGGGTCCACGATCGGGCCGATGCCCGGGTCGATGCTGAACGCCACGTCCATGCCGAACAGCGGCAGGGTGATGTCGGCGTAGAGCACGGCCGCGTCGACCCCGAAGGCGTCCACCGGCATCAGGCTGATCTGGGAGGCCAGCTCGGGCGTGCGGGTGAGGGTGAGGATGTCGTACCGCTCCCGGAGCCGCCGGTAGCCGGCGAGGCAGCGGCCGGCCTGGCGCATGAACCAGACCGGCGTGGCGTCGACCTCCTGGCGGCGGCAGGCGGCCAGCATGCGCTGCTCACCGCTCAGGCTCGGCTGGTTCGTGTCAGACGGCACCCAGGCGCCTCCCTCTGGACGGTTCCGGCCCGCGGCGGACGACCTTCGCCAGCGCCTCGACCCTGGCCGGCGGCGGCGAGGCCACCGTCGGCGGGCCGCGCGCGAGCCCCTCAAGGGTACGCAACCGGCGCGCCGACCGCGTGCGCCGGCAGGTTACGCCGGTGTGGCCAGCAGCGCGTCCGCCTCGCGCAGGCGGGCGCCGGCGCCGACCCGGCGCCAGAAGGCGCTGGCCGCGCCCAGCTCCCTGGCCGCGTCGGCGGCCAGGCCACCGGCGAGCAGGACGCCGGCGGCGGCGAGCCGGGCCTCGGCCTCGTCCGCCTGCGCCCCGTCGGCGGCGTAGACGACGGCCGCCGACCCAGGGTCGCCGTCCAGGTAGGCGCGGGCCGCGTCGAGCCAGCGAGCCGCAACGCCCCTACCGGGGCCGGGCGTCTTCCAGCCCGGGCCGGCCTCCGGGCCGTGCCCGAGCGCCTCGGCGTCGTGGCCGAGGGCGGCGAGGACGACCGGCAGGTCGATGCCGGGCTCGGCTTCGGCCGGCTGCTCGGGCAGGGTGGCGAGCAGCTCGTCGACCACGGGGCGGGCCTCGCCGGCGCGGCCGCAGGCGAGCAGCGCGCGGGCGGCGAAGGCGCGGGCCTGGCCGCTGTCCCGCGGGTCGCCCGTTGTCCGGGTCAGGGCGAGCACCGCGTCCGCCTCGGCCACGGCCTCGGCCTCCTGGCCGCGGGCGAGCAGGATGCGGCCGCGGCAGACCCGCGCTGGCAGCTCGAGGTCGCGGGCGCCGTCCACCTCGGGCTCGGCCAGCACCGCGTCGGCCACGGCCACGGCCTGGTCCCAGCGGCCCCGCTGGTAGTGCTGGCGCAGGTCGAGGCGGACGGCGGCCAGCTGGTCGGGGTCGGCGGCGCCGCTCATGCGGGCAATGGCGACGGCGCGCAGCCGGTGGTGGGTGAGCGGCCCCGCGGCGACCGCGGCAGGCAGGCCCTGGAGCCAGGCCGCCGCGTGGCGGTGCCGCTCGGCCCGCAGCGCCCGGGGCACCTGACCGTAGGCCACCTCCATGACGAGCACGCGCCGGAAGCCGTAGGCGGGCTCCCCGTCGGGCGCGGTGCCCTCGGCGTGGCGCAGCAGCCCGCCTTCCACCAGCCGCTCCAGGCAGGCCCTGGTCCAGCCCGGCTCGCGCTCGCCGAGCGCCGCCACGGCAGCCGCCGAGCTGGCGTGGCCGAGCACGGCGGCGTCCGCGAGCACGGCCTTGTCGGCGACGGGCAGGCCGTCCAGGCGGGCGGCGACCAGCGCGCGCACCGTCTCCGGGACGACCGGCTGCACGGGGGGCAGCGGCGCGGGTCCGTCACCGCCCAGCAGCTCGTCGCGGACGCCGCGCTCGCGCAGCATGCGCGCGTACTCCTCGGCGGCCAGGGGGTTGCCTGCCACCCGGGCCAGCAGCGCCCGACCGGGCCTCGACTGCCGCAGCGAGCTGGCCCTGCCGCCCAGGCCGTTCCCGGCCAGCAAGGTCTCGACCAGGCGGGCGGCGTCGGCCTCGGCGAGCGCGCCCAGCTCGACCACGGTGCCGGCCTCGGCCCAGCCTGGCCGGCGCGCCAGCAGCCCGGGCCGGGCGGTCGCGACCAGCAGCAGCGACGCCGGGCCGGCCGGCGTGTCCGCGCCGGCCAGCCCGGCGAGGAACTCGAGCAGCGCCTCGTCGGCCCGGTGCAGGTCCTCGACGACCATCACCAGCGGCCGGCGGGCGGCGAGGCCGTGCAGGAAGCGGCGCCAGGCGGCGAAGCTCTCCCGCCCAGGCGGCTCCGCCCCGGTCCCGAGCAGGCGGCCGAGGTGCCCGGCGACGCTGGCGGCCTCGGCCGGGTCGCCGACCACGCCACGGGCCGCCTCGGTGAGCTTGTCGCCGACCCGCTCGGCGCCGTCGCCGGCGAGGATGCCGGCCTCCGCCGCGACGATCTCGGCCAGGGCGCGCCACGGCGCCCCCGAGCCGTGCGGGCAGCGGCCCTGGCGCCAGGTGGCCGGCCGCGGGTCGGCGGCGAGCAGCCGGCCGAGCTCGGCGACCAGCCGGCTCTTGCCGATGCCGGCCGGCCCGGCGAGCAGCACCAGCCGCGGGGTGCGCCGCGCGCGCACCTCCTCCAGGCCGGTCCAGAGGGCGCGCAGCTCCGCCTCGCGCCCGGCGAGCGGGGCCGCGGCCGTCTCGGCCAGCTCGAGCAGGTCCTGGGTGCGCGGGACGAGCGCGCTCCAGACCGGCACCGGCTCGGCCCGCCCGCCGAGGGCCAGCAGGCTGGCGCTGCCGTAGCTGATCGTCCGGGCGGTGACCCGCTGGGTCGCCGCCGACACCAGCACGGCTCCCGGCGGGGCGGTGTGCAGCAGCCGGCCGCAGACCGTCACCAGGTCGCCGGTGATCCGCCCGCCGGCCGCCCGCCCGACCAGCGCCTCCCCGGTGGCCACCGCCGCCCGCACCCGCACCGCGGGCAGGGCGAGGGCGTCGCGCATGGCCAGGGCCGCCCGCACCGCCCGCTCGGTGTCGTCCTCGCCCGTGCGGGGCACCCCGAACACCGCCATGGTGAGGCCGCCGACCACGTGCTCGACCTGCCCGCCGAGGTCCTCCACCACGGCGCGGACCCGTTCCAGGTGCTCGGCGAGCACGCTGCCGACGTCCTCCGGGTCACGCTCCCTGGCGGGCTCGGCCGGCTCGTCGACGTCGCACAGCAGCACCGTGACCAGCTTGCGCTCCGCCCCGCCCGGCGGCGGCGCGCCACCGGCGGCGACCTCGGCGCCCACCGGGGGCTCCGCCTCGGCCCGGTCGACGGCGGCGGCGCCGCCAGCCGCCTGGCCGCCACCCTGCTGCAGCGGCCCGCCGGCCGCCCGCGGCCCGGCGGGCGGGGCGGGCAGGAGCAGGTCGAGCGCTGGGTCCTGGGCGAGGATCGCCTGCTCCAGGCGCTGCAGGCCGACGCTCGGCTCCATCCCCAGCTCGCTGACCAGCCGCTGGCGAGCGTCGCGGTAGGTCTCCAGCGCCTCTGCCTGGCGCCCGCAGCGGTACAGGGCGAGCATCAGCTGGCCGCGCAGGTGCTCGCGCAACGGCTCCGCGCGGACCAGCCGCTCCAGCTCGCTGGTGACCTCGCGGTGACGGCCGAGGGCAAGCTCCGCCTCGATCCGCTGCTCGGAGGCGACCGAGCGGGCCTCCTCCAGCTCGCCGGCGGTGGCGGCCGGGCCGGTGCCGAGCATGCCGACCACGTCGGCCAGGGCGGGGCCGCGCCACAGCGCCAGCGCCGCGGCGAGCAGCTCCGCGGCGGTCGCGGGGTCGGCCGCCAGCGCCTGCGAGCCGCGCTCGGCCAGGCGGCGGAAGCGGGCCACGTCGAGCCGCTCCTCCTCGACCTCGATCAGGTAGCCGGGGTCGCGGGTGAGCAGCGCCGCGGGGGCCTGGCCGTGGCCGAGCAGCTTGCGCAGGGCGGAGACGTGGTTGTGGAGCGACTGCCTCGCGGTCAGCGGCGGGTGCGGACCCCAGAGGGCGTCGATCAGCCGCTCGGTCGGCACCACCTCGTTGGCCGAGAGCAGCAGCACCGCGAGCAGCGCCCGCTGGCGCACGCTGCCGAGCGGCACGGGGTGCTCCCCGCGGCGCAGCTCGACGGGGCCGAGCAGGCGGAAGTCGAAGGCGGTCACCGGAGCGCCCCGCCCGCGCCTGCCGGGAGCGCACGCTCCCGACGGGGGCGCCGGGGCGAAAGCCCGCGGGTGCAGGCCAAAGCCGGCGAGAGGGCCACCCCCACCCTCGCCAGGCCGCCGATGGTGGGTGCGCTCGCGCTCACGGGCCACCAAGCCTGCTGCACGCCCGGGGGAAGGCGCGCGCCGTCGGTCTCCCGAGACGCGACTGCTCGTCGCTGCCGGCGGCTGCCGCTCGTCCGCCCGTGCTGTCTGCCTTGTCCCCACGGAGTATAGGTGGCCGACCCGGCGGGCTCGTAGGACCGCCGCCGGCTGGGACCCGGCGCGGCCCGGCCGCGGACCCGGCAGGGCACTCCCCTGCCACCAGGCCGTGCGCGGCTGGTCAGCGGTATCGCGAAGGCGGCTCCGCGATGCAGGCGGTGCCCACCTGGCGAAAGCCGGTGCGCTGGTAGACGCGGGCGACCTCGTCGCTGCCCGCCGAGAGGAACAGCGTCTCCACGCCGCTGCCGACCGCGTCGGCGACCAGCAGCCCGGTGATCGCGGCGCCGAGGCCGCGGCGGCGCATCGCCGGCAGCGTGGCCACGCCGACGACCTCGCTGACCCCGGCGACCGGCTGGTGGCTGCCGACCGCGACCGGGTCGCCGTCGAGGAGGGCGACGGCGCTGACGGTGCGCCCGGCGCGCAGGCGCTCGCGCTGCTTGGCGAGCAGCGCCGGCGAGGCCTCGGCGGCCTCCTCGGCGAGCGCGGTCACGCCGAGCTGGCCGACGGCGGTGCCGCCGACCGCGAAGCCGATGCGGGCCACGGCGTCGATGCGGGCGAGGTCGTCGTCGGGCGTGACCAGGCGCAGCTCGACGCCGGCCGGTGCCGGTGGCCGCCACGCGGCGGCCGGGTCGAGCACCATCAGCGGCAGCACGCTCACCGCCAGGCCGGCCTGCCGTGCCGCCGCCGCGAGGCTGGGGGTGACCTCCGCCACCCACTCGAACGACTCCGGCTGGCCGAGGGCGCGCTGCCGCCGGCGCATCGCGGCCACGTCCTCGGCGGTGATCCCGTCGGCGCCGAGGCTGGGGCGCGCGTACCAGCGGAAGCCGGGCCGGTCGGCGACGAACAGGGTGAGCGGGCCGAGCGTCTCGGGACGGCTGTCGGCCCGTGGCACCGCGTCGTAGTACGCCTCGATCCGGTCGAGCAGCGAGCGGGATGTCGGCATGCCGGGAGTCTCTCGCAGAACGTGGGTCGTCCGCTGCATCCGCAGTCGCCCTGCCTGCGGGGCAGTCTGCGGTTTACCATGCCTGCGACCTGGTCACATCCAAGCTGGCACCCGTCGCGCGCCGGCGCGCCGGGCGGTGCACGCCGATCCACGTTCGGACCTCGGGAGGGGAGGCGCCCGTGAGCAGCGCAACCATCGAGTCGAGGTCGCCGCAGGATCCGTCCGACGTGGTCGTGACCGTGCCCGACGCGGACGAGGCGGCCGTCGGCAAGGCGGTCGACCGGGCCGTCAAGGCCGGCAGGGTGTGGAGCGCCACGCCGGCCACGCAGCGCGCCAACGCCCTGTCCTCGGCCGCGCAGGCCATGGCCGACGCCGCCGAGGAGCTCAGCCTGCTGGTGGTGCGCGAGGTCGGCAAGCCGATCGTGGAGGCGCGCCAGGAGGTGGCGCGGGCCGTCGGGATCCTGCGCTACCACGCCCAGGCCGCCCTCGACGCCGACGGCGAGACCTACCCGACCGCGCCGCCCGCCGACCGCCACGCGCTGCTGCTCGCCCGCCGCCGCCCGCGTGGCGTGGCCGGGCTGGTCACCCCGTGGAACTTCCCGGTCGCGATCCCGCTGTGGAAGGCCGCCCCGGCGCTGGCCTACGGCAACGCGGTGGTGCTCAAGCCGGCGCCCGACGCCAGCGCCGTCGCCGTGCGCATCGCCGAGCTGGTCAGCCGCTTCGTGCCCAAGCACGCCCTGCAGGTGGTGACCGGCGGCGCCGAGGCCGGCCAGGCCCTGGTCGAGCGCGCCGACGTGGTCAGCTTCACCGGCTCGGTGGGCGTCGGCCACCAGGTGGCGGCCGCGGCCGGCATGCGCGGCGTGCCGGTGCAGGCGGAGATGGGCGGGCTGAACGCCTCGATCGTGCTGCCCGACGCCGACGTGGCCGCGACGGCGGGCACCATCGCCGCGGCGGCGATGGGCTACGCCGGCCAGAAGTGCACCGCCACCAGCCGGGTGATCGTGGTCGGCGGCATCCTCGAGGCGGGCACGGTCGGCGAGGCGCTGGTCGCGGCGGTGAAGCGGCTCACCGTCGGCAACCCGATCGACGAGGGCACCGTGGTCGGCCCGGTGATCACCTCCAACGCCCGCGCCAAGGTCCTGGAGGCGGTCGACGAGGTGCGCGGCCGCGGGGCGCGCATCGCCATCGGCGGCAAGCCCGGCGAGGGCGCGGGCTGGTTCGTGACGCCGACCGTGGTCGACGGGCTCAGCCCCGACGCGCGCCTCGCCCAGGAGGAGGTCTTCGGCCCCATCTGCGTGGCTGGTCACCTCGGTGTTCACCCGCGACCTCGGCGCCGCCCTGCGGGTGGTCGACGGGCTCGACACCGGCATGATCCGGGTCAACCAGCCCACCTCCGGGGTCGACTACCACGCCCCCTTCGGCGGCGAGAAGCAGTCCAGCATCGGCCCCCGCGAGCAGGGCAAGCAGGCACGGGAGCTGTACACCTCGACGCGCACCATCACGATCGCGCCGCCGCCGGCCTAGCGCGGCAGCACCAGCGCGTCCACCGCCAGGCAGCCGTCCGGGCCGGCGACCAGCGGGTTGACGTCGAGCGCGTCGAGCAGGTCGCCGAGGTCGGCGGCCAGCACGGAGAGGCGGGCGACGGCCTCCGCCACCGCGTCGAGGTCGGCCGGCGGGCCCCCGCGCACGCCGTTGACCGGGGGGCTGACGCTCGGCTCTGCGTGGCCACCCGCCACCCCGGACCCCCCGTCCAGCAGCGGCCGCACGGCCAGGCGGTCGAGCATGCGCCTGGCCGCGCGGCGGCCCAGCGGCGGCAGGGCGAAGCGCCGGTCGCGCAGCAGCTCCACCAGCACGCCGCCGGCGGCCACCATCACCAGCGGGCCGAACTGCGGGTCGCGCACCACCCCGAGGGCGAGCTCCACCCCTGGCGGGGCCATGGCCGCCACCAGCATGGCCGGGCCCAGCCGGGCGGCCAGCTCGGCCCAGGCGGCGGCGAGCTGCGCCGGGCCGGCGAGGCCGAGCCGCACCCCGCCGGCGTCGGACTTGTGGGCCAGGCCTGGCCGCGCGGTCTTCAGCGCCACCGGCCAGCCGAGCCGCTCGGCCGCGGCGACGGCCTCGTCCGGGCCGCCCACGGCGAGCGCCGGGGTCACGCCGATGCCGTAGTCGGCCAGCAGCGCGAGCCCGTCCAGCTCGGAGAGGCGGCCGGGCGCGGTGAGGCGGGCGCGCCAGCGCGCCCTGACCTCGTCCGGCGGGCCTGGCGGGGGCGGGTCGGGGACGGCCCTGGCCGCGGCGGCGTCGCGGCGGGCGAGCAGGCCGGCGAGGGCCGCCAGGCCGGTGGCGGTGCCCTCGAGCACGGGCACGCCGGCGGCCCGCGCCAGCGCGGCCTCGCGCCGGTCGACGCCGCTGGCCAGGTTGGCGAGGATCGCCAGCGGCTTGGCGGTGCGGCCGGCCGCCTCGGCGGCCACGCGCACGTAGCCGTCGCCAGGCAGGGCTTCGGTGGTGAGGTCGACGCAGAACGTCAGCGCCGCGGTGGCTGGGTCGGCCGCGAGGGCGTCGAGGCACTCGGCCATGACCTGCTCGGCGTCGCGGCCGGTCCCCCAGGCGTCGACCGGGTTGACCGGGTCGAGCACCGGGTCGAGCAGCGCGGCCAGGCGGCGCTCGGTGGCCGGCGTGACCTGGGCGAGCTCGACGCCCGCCTCGTCCGCCAGGTCGACCAGGTGGGCTCGCTCGCCGCCGGAGTCGAGCACGGCCGCGAGCCCGCCCTTGGCGGCCCGCCGGCCGGCGAGCAGCAGCTCGCAGGTATCGGCCAGCTCGTCCATCGTGCGCACCCGCAGCACCCCGTAGGCGTCGAACAGCGCCTGCCAGGCGCCGTCCGCGCCGGCCAGGGCGCCGGAGTGGGCGGCGACCATCGCCCCAGCCCTGCCGCCGCGCCCGACCTTGAGGGCGACCACCGGCAGGTCGCGCGCTGCCGCCCTGGCCAGCGCGGCCCGCAGGGCCGCCGGGTCGCGGGCGGTCTCGGCGAACAGCGCCACCACCCTGGTCGAGGCGAGGCCGACGGCGTAGTCGAGGTAGGCCGCCATGTCGGTGGTCAGCTCGAGGCCGCTGGAGACGGCCAGGTTGCAGGCGAGGCCGCGGTCGTTGTGGAGCACGGCGGAGAAGGCGGAGCCGGAGTGGGTGAGGAAGGTGAGCCCGCCGGCGGCGAGGTCGAGCGGCTGGGAGAAGCCGCAGGCGCGCAGGCGCCGCTCCAGGTTGACGAAGCCCATGCCGTTGCCGCCGCACAGGACCATGCCGGCGTCGACGGCGATGCGCCGCAGGCGCTCGGCCAGCGGCGGGACGCCGGGGCGTGCCGGCTCGTGGCAGCTCGCGAAGATCACCGCGGCGCGCGCCCCCGCGGCCGCCGCCGCCACGAGCTGCGCCTCCAGCCGCTGGTTGGCGACGCCGAGGATGGCCAGGTCGACCGGTTGCGGCAGCTCGGCGATGCCCGGGTGGCAGGGGAAGCCGAGCACCTCGGCGAGGCGCGGGTTGACCGGGTGGATCGCGCCGTCGAAGCCGCCGCGGACGAGCTGCAGCATCAGCTGCTCGCCGAACGAGCCGGGCCGGTCGCTCGCCCCCACCACCGCCACCGAGCGCGCCTCCAGCATGGCCGCGAGCCCGCCCCTGCCGGGCTCGTGCGTGGCAACCGGCCGCTGCGACGCCGGCCGGGCCGCGCTCACCGGCGGGCGCGGCGGCGTGCGAGCGCGCGGCGGTGGTCGGCGAGGACCGCCCGTGCGGCGTGGTGGCCGGGGATGCCGCACACCCCGCCACCGCCGTGGGTGGCCGAGCTGGCCTGGTAGAGCCCTTTGACGGGGCTGCGGTAGTCGGCGTAGCCGGGCGCGGGCCGCTGGTGGAAGAGCTGCTCCAGCGACAGCTCGCCGTGGAAGATGTTGCCGCCGACCAGGCCGTACTCCTGCTCCATCTGCCAGGGGCCGAGCACCTCGCGGTGCAGGATGGCGCCGGCCAGGTTGGGGGCCAGCTCGGTGTAGCCGGCGACCACCCGGTCGGCGAACGCCTCCAGCTCCTCGCGGTGGGGCGCCCACGCCCACTCGTGCGGGCACCACTGGGCGAACAGCGACCATCACGTGGACGCCGTCGGGGCACAGGGTGGGGTCGAGCACGCTGGGGATGCAGCCGTCCACGAAGGGCCGCTCGGCGCCGCGGCCGGCCTTGGCGTCCTGGAACGCCTGCTCGACGTAGGCGGGCGAGAGGGCCAGCTCGATCGCGCCGCTGTGGTGCTCCTGCGGGTGGCTGCCCGGGTCGGCGCTGAAGTCGGGCAGCTCGGCCAGGGCGAGGTTGATCTTGACCACGCCGCTGCGCGAGCGCCAGCGCTCCACGTCGGCCACGAACTCCGCCGGCAGCTCCGCCCGGTCGACCTGCTCGAGGAAGGTGAGCCGCGGGTGCACCGCGCTGACCACCACGGGAGCGCGGACCTCCTCGCCGCCGGCCAGGACCACCCCGCGGGCGTGGCCGCCCTGGACGATCACGTGCTCGACCGGCGCGCTGGTCCGCACGCATGAGCCGGCGGCCTCGGCGGAGCGACGAATCGCGTCGGCCACCGCGCCCATGCCGCCCTCCGGGAAGCCCCAGCTCCCCATGTGCCCGTCGCCCACGTCGCCGATGGAGTGGTGGGCCATCACGTAGGCGGTGCCCGGCTCGTCCGGCCCGGCCCAGGTGCCGATCACCCCGTTGATCGCCAGGGACGCCTTGACCTGCTCGGACTCGAACCAGTCGTCGAGCAGGTCGGTGATGCTCATGGTCAGCAGCCGGGTGACGTCGGCCAGCGTGCGCACGCCGAGCCCGCGGTAGCGCCAGGCGAGCCGCAGCGTGTCGCGCAGGTCGGGCCAGCGCGTCGAGCCGAGCCGCGGCGGCGTCTGCATCAGCAGCGGCGCCAGCACGTCGGCGATCCCGCCCAGCCAGGCGTCCCAGCGCGGCATGGCGTCGGCGTCGCGCTTGGAGAAGCGGGCGATCTCGTCGTGGTTGCGGGCGGCGTCGTCGGCGTGGATCTTGAGCGAGCGCCCGTCCGGCCAGGCCTGGTAGTAGGGGCCCATCGGGTGGACCTTGTAGCCGTGGCGCACCAGCTCGAGGTCGCGGATGATGCTCGGCGGCATCAGGCTCATCACGTAGGAGAGCCGGGTGACCTTGATCTCGGGGGCGTCCGGCCAGGGCGCGTCGGTGGTGGCCGCCCCGCCCGTCTTGTGGCGCGCCTCGCAGACCAGCGTGCGCGCGCCGGCGCGCGCCAGGTAGGCGGCGGCGACCAGGCCGTTGTGTCCGCCGCCGACGACGACGGCGTCCCAGGGGTCGGCGTTGGGCATGGTGCTCCCGGCTCCGCTGGTGTTGACTGAACGTTCAGTCTAAAATGGCGGTGGCGGCCAGGCAAGCCCAGACTGGGCGGTCCCAAGAGCACCTACAACGGAAGGCCCATGAGCCCACGACGACAGCTCTCGGCCGAGCGCCGGCGGCAGATCCTCGAGGCGGCGGTGTCGGTGGTGCCCGAGCGCGGGCTGTGCGACACCCGCATCGCCGACGTGGCCGAGCGCGCCGGCACCAGCCCGGCGCTGGTGATCTACTACTTCGGCACCCGCGACCGGCTGCTCGCGGAGGCGCTGGCCTATTCCGAGCAGCAGTTCTACGCCGAGGCCGCGCGCGACCTCGCCACCATCGACAGCGCCCGCGACCAGCTCGCCCACCTGCTGCGCCAGAGCTGCGCCACGGGCCACAACGGCCCGCGCGAGTGGCGCGACGGCTGGCTGCTCTGGCTCGACCTGTGGGCGCGGGCGCCGCGCGACCCGCACGTGGCCCGCGACCGCCAGCAGCTCGACCGCCTCTGGCGCCAGACGATCGCCGAGGTCGTCCGCCACGGCCAGCGGCGCGGCGAGTTCGGCCCGGTCGACCCCGACGACTTCTCCCTGCGCCTCGCCGCCCTGATCGACGGGCTCGCCATCCAGGTGGTGCTCGACGACCCGGACGTCCCGGCCGAGCGCATGTTCGGCCTCTGCATGGCCAGCGCCGCCCGTGAGCTGGGCTTCGACTGGACCGACGGGGAGCGGGCGCACAGCTCGGCGGCCACCCTGGGATGAGCGACCGCGCCGTGGCCGCGCCGATCGACCCGAGGCTGCTCGAGCCGGTGCTGGCGCCGCTCGGCCGCAGCCTCCCCGCCGCCGCCTACACCTCCGAGGAGGTGCTCGCCTTCGAGCTGCGGCGGCTGTGGCAGCGCTCCTGGGTCTGCGCCGGCCACGCCGGCGCCTGGCCGCTCCCCGGCTACCAGGCCGCCGTCAGCGTCGCCGGCCAGGGCGTGCTGCTGCTGCGCGACCAGGACGGGACGCTGCGGGGCTTCTTCAACGTCTGCCGGCACCGCGGCCACGAGCTGCTGCAATGCGGCACGGCGGCGGTCGAGCGGACGGTCCGCTGCCCCTACCACGCCTGGGTCTACCGCCTCGACGGCCGCCTGCGCACCGCGCCGCGCTTCGGCCAGCTCGACCCCGACGACCCGGTGCGCGAGGGCCTGGTCCCCGCCCGCGTCGCCGAGTGGCACGGCTGGGTGTTCGTGGACGTCTCCGGCGAGGCCCCCGACCTGGCCGAGCACCTCGGCAACCTGGGGGCGCTGCTGGCGCCGTACCGGCCGGAGGCGCTGCTGCCGGCGGCCAGCCGCCGCTACCGGGTGCGGGCCAACTGGAAGCTGCTGGTCGAGAACTACCACGAGTGCTACCACTGCCCCAGCATCCACCCGGAGCTGTGCCGCGTGACCCCGCCCGACAGCGGCGAGGACTTCGAGCCCAGCGGCATGTGGGCCGGCGGGTCGATGGACCTGCGCGCCCACGCCGAGACGATGTCGCTGGACGGCCGCGGCGGCGGCCCTCCGCTGCCCTGGCTCCCCGAGGCCGCCCGCCGCCAGGTCCTCTACCTCGGCCTCTTCCCCAACCTGCTGGTCAGCGCGCACCCCGACTACGTGCTCACCCACCGCCTCGAGCCGCTCGCCCCCGACCAGACCCAGGTCGAGTGCGAATGGCTGTTCCCCGCCGAGGCGGTCGCCGCCGCCGGCTTCGACCCCGCCTTCGCGGTCGACTTCTGGGACGTCACCAACCGCCAGGATTTCGCCGCCTGCGAGTCGGTCCAGCGCGGCACCGCCTCCCACGGCTACCGCCAGGGCCCCCTCGCGCCCCAGGAGGGCTCCGCCCGCCACTTCCTCACCATGGTCGCCGCCGGCTACCTCAACGGCACCCCCACCGCGCCGCTGCCCTGACCGTGACGCCCTCGTCGTCGAGGCCTTTCGACCAGCGTCTGGGGCTTCCGGCGTGGCGCGTTCTGCGGGCTCGTCACGTACACTCCGGGCATGAGCCGGGACGACGAGGCGCACGCCTACCTGAGGGCCGTGGAGGCAGCGCAGCGCCAGCCGCGGGTGGGCGAGCGGGAGGCCGCCGCGCTGGGTGAGGCCATGTGGCGCGGCAGGTGGGCGAGCGACCTGGTGGCCAACGGGGCGGTGGCCGAGGGCGACGGTCAGGCGCACGCGGTGGCGGCACGCGGCGAGGCGGCGCGCAAGCGGCTCGTCGAGGGCAACCAGCGGCTGGTCGTGTCCGTTGCCGATGACTACCGCGACCGCGGCGTGCCCTTCGCCGAGATCGTCGAGGCGGGCAGCGCCGGGTTGGAGCGGGCGGTGGAGGAGTTCGACTGGCGCCGCGCTCCGGAGTTCCCCGGCTACGCCGCCGCCCACATCCGCGAGGCGATCACCAAGGCGGTCGACGGCCGCGACTAGCTAGCTCGACCAGCGGCCCGCCGGCCTTCGCTGCCGAGGCGTGGTCCTCGATGGGCCGGCATCCGCGGACGCCCTAATCAAAAGTCCTCGAAAATGTCAATACACTCAAATGCTTGCATCACTCGGGGACTCCAGGGAAGCTTCGCGCCGCCATCAGGCACAGGCTGCTCAGATCACGGCACCGGACGAAGGGTGCCGTGTCGTCGACAAGGGGGATCGATTGCTGCGTCGCACGCTGCTCGTGGCGGCAGGGTTGCTCGCCACGCTCATCCCGGTGAGCCCCGCCGGCGCCATGACGCCCGAACGGGGACCGCAGGCAGCCGCAGCGCCGGCGGTCTGTGACGCGTTCCGGGCCAGGAACCCGTACCGGGAGGTCACCGTCCGTAACTACTCGGGGCCTCGCACCTACACCAACAGCGCCGGCTGGGCGACCGCGTCCTGCGGCACGTCGTCGTTCACGGTGCCGTTCGGTCGCCGCGCCTATGCGGTCGCCCGGGTCGGTGCGGAGACCGACTGCTTCGGCAGCAGCCCCGCGGACCAGTGGTGCCAGGCACGGGTCCTGGTGAACAACGTCGAGGCCAACCCGGTCGGCTCCGAGCCCGACTCGTTCGCGTTCGACTCCAACAACGGGGGCCAGTTCAACTGGCAGGCGCACTCGTTCGCCCGTGCCCGACCGGTCTTCTTCGGCTGTGGCGTTCGCACCGGCTGCACCTACCGCGTCGTGCTGCAGTACAAGGTGCACGCCGCGGGGCTCAGCCTGTGGATCGACGAGCAGACCTTCGAGGTGGACGTCACCTACGTCTGAGCCCAGCGCCCAGGTCTTCGGCTCCGTTCCCTCGGGTCAGGAAAAGAACGGGCGGCTCGAGCCATCACCGGCTCGGCGTGCTCCCAGGTCGATTGGCGGCGGCGCCCGCGAGTCCGTACCCTCGAAGCTCGATGGAGACGCGCCTGTGAGCACGCCTACCGCGACCCCGGCTGCCGGGGTCCCCGGCGAGGAGGAGGTCGACCCGCGCCGCTGGGTCGCGCTCGCCGTCGTGCTGATCGCCGCGTTCATGCAGTTGGTCGACATCAGCATCGTCAACGTGGCGATCCCGTCGATCCAGCGCGACCTCGACGCCACCTACTCGCAGATCCAGTGGGTGCTCGCCGGCTACCAGCTCGCCTTCGCGGTGACGCTGATCACCGGCGGGCGGCTCGGCGACATCTTCGGGCGCAAGCGGCTGTTCATGCTCGGCATGGCCGGCTTCACGCTGGCCTCCGCCCTGTGCGGCCTGGCGCAGAGCCCGGGCATGCTGATCGGCTCGCGGGTCCTCCAGGGCCTGATGGGCGCGATCATGTTCCCCCAGACCCTCTCGGTGATCCAGGTCACCTTCCCGCCGCGGGAGCGCGGCACCGCCTTCGGCATGTTCGGGGCGACCATCGGGCTGGCGACGATCACCGGGCCGCTGGTCGGCGGGCTGCTCATCAACGGCGACCTGCTCGGGCTCGAGTGGCGGCCGATCTTCCTGGTGAACGTCCCGATCGGCGTGGTCGCCCTGGCCGCGGCCGCGCGCCTGCTGCACGAGTCGAGGGCGCCCGACGCGATCCGCACCGACCTGGTCGGGGTCGGCATCGTCAGCGCCGGCCTGCTGCTGCTCGTCTACCCGCTGGTGCAGGGGCGTGACCTGGACTGGCCGCCGTGGACCTTCATCTCGATGGCCGCGGCCGTGCCGGTGCTGGCGGGGTTCGCCGCCTGGGAGCGGCGCAAGCGGGCGGTCGACGGCTCGCCCCTGGTCGACCTCGCCCTGTTCCGCCAGCGGGCCTTCGTCGCCGGCCTGCTGGTCGCCGGCATCTTCTTCATGGGCATCCCCGCCTTCTTCCTCACCTTCACGCTCTGGCTGCAGATCGGGCTCGGCTTCACCGCGCTGCACGCCGGGCTCACCGGGATCCCGTTCGCGGTCGGCTCGGCGCTGGCCTCCGGCGCGTCGGTGCGGCTGGCGCCGCGCCTGGGCCGGCGCATCCTCAGCCTCGGCACGCTGCTGATCAGCCTCGGCATGGCGGGGATCATCGCCACCGTCGGCCGCTACGGCGGCGCCACCCACTCCTGGCAGCTCATCCCGGCGCTGGCGGTCTGCGGCCTCGGCCTCGGCTCGGTGATCGCGCCGCTGGTCAACGTCGTGCTCGCCGGCATCCGCGGGCAGGACGCCGGCTCCGCCTCCGGCGTGCTCACCACCGTCCAGCAGCTCGGCGGCGCCGTCGGGGTGGCCCTGATCGGGGTGATCTTCTTCGGGCTGCTCGGCAGCCACGCCCCCGCGGTCGGCGCCGAGCTCGCCCCACGGCTGCAGGGCGAGCTCCAACGGGCCGGCCTGCCGGCCACGGTGGACCGGCAGGTGGTCGCCGGCTTCGAGACCTGCTTCGAGGACCGCTCCAGCGCCAAGGACCCGTCGGCCGTCCCGGCGAGCTGCCAGCGCGCCCAGGCGCAGAGCGGCGGGCAGCCCCAGGTCGGCCGCGTGGTCGCGTCCGTCGCCGACGGCGCCCGCAGGCAGAACTTCTCCGACGTGCTCCAACGCACCCTGCTGTTCGAGGTCGCCGTGTTCCTGACCTGCTTCCTGCTGGTCTTCCTGCTGCCCGGGGCGCCCGGCCGCGCGCGGGAGCAACGGGCCGAGGCCCCGGTGGCCGCCTGACGACAGCACCGGCCGCTGAGCACGCCCCGCCGCGACGGCGGGAGCAGGCCGGCGGCGCGCCGGGTCAGCCCCCGGCCTCGGAGGCGCCGCCCAACGGGCCGTCGCCCGCCGAGCCGTCGCCGCGCAGCACCCGCAGGGCGTCGGCGGGCAGGTGGGCCGCGACCGGGGTGCCCTGGCGCCAGGGCAGCGCCTCGCCGCCGTTCTGCACCACCGCCTGGACCGCCTCGCCGTGGGCGAGGCGGACGATCAGCTGGGTGACCGGGCCCAGGTAGACGAGCCGCTCGACCATGCCGGGCATGCGGTTGGCGCCGACCGAGCCGTGCGGCTCGAGCCGCACCCGCTCCGGGCGGATGACGACGTTGACCTGGCCGCGCGCGCCGGTCTCGCCCTGGCCGGCGTCGAAGGCGAACTCGCCGAGGCGGACGCGGCAGCGCCCCTCCCCCGCCGGGCCGTCGGCATGGGCCGGCATCAGGTTGGCGACGCCGAGGAAGTCGGCCACGTAGGTGCTCGCCGGCTCCTGGTAGACCTCGGCGGGGGTGCCGACCTGCTCCACCCGGCCGCCGCGCATCACCGCCAGCCGGTCGGAGAGGGCCAGCGCCTCCTCCTGGTCGTGGGTGACGTGCACGAAGGTGATGCCGATCGTCTCCTGCAGCGCCTTCAGCTCGAGCTGCAGGGCCTTGCGCAGCTTGGCGTCGAGCGCGCCGAGGGGCTCGTCGAGCAGCAGCACCGACGGCTCCAGCACCAGCGCGCGGGCGAGGGCGACGCGCTGCTGCTGGCCGCCGGAGAGCTGCCCTGGGCGGCGGGAGGCGAGGCCTTCGAGCTGGACGAGGGCGAGCGCGTCGAGCACCCGGCGGCGCGTCTCGGCGCGGTTGACGTCCTTGTAGCGCAGGCCGAAGGCGACGTTGTCGTGCACCGACATGAAGGGGAACAGGGCGTAGCTCTGGAACACCGTGTTGACGTTGCGCCGGTGCGGCGGCGTGCGCGCCACGTCGACGCCGTCGAGCAGGATGCGGCCCTCGTCGGGCTGCTCGAAGCCGGCCACCAGCCGCAGGGTGGTGGTCTTGCCGCAGCCCGACGGCCCCAGCAGGCAGAAGAACTCGCCGCCGGGCACGTCGAGGTCGATCCCGTCGACCGCGACCACGTCGTCGAAGCGCTTGACCAGTCGGGCGAGCTGGACCCGTCCCCCGGCCATCGTCAGCGCCTGGTCACGAGGTGATCGCCTCGGCGAAGGTGGCGAAGTTGGCCAGGAAGCGGTCGACGTCGTCGTCGCCGTGCTGGGCCGAGAGCAGCCACTGCTCCGCCTTGCCCCACGGAGGCAGGAACACCCCGCCGTTGTGCTGGAACAGCCAGTGGCAGTGGCTCCAGCGGCCGTCGATGGCGAGGAAGTCGCGGTAGTCGCGCACCGGCGTGGTGGCGAAGGTGACGCAGCCCTTCGCCCCGACCGCGACCACGTGGGCCGGCAGGCCGGTGCGCGCGATCACCTGCTGGCAGCCGGCCGTCATGCGCGCCCGCAGCGCGTCGAAGCGCCGGTACGCCTCGGCGGTCAGCACCTCGGTGAGGGCGGCCTTGGCGGCGGCCATCGCCAGCGGGTTGCCGTTGAACGTGCCCACCTGGTCGTAGGTGCCGTCGACGATGTGGCCCATCACCGCGGCGCTGCCGCCGATGGCGGCGGCCGACAGGCCGCCGCCGAGCGCCTTGGCCAGGCAGACGACGTCCGGCGTGACGCCGTGGAGCCTGGTGGCGCCGCCGGGGCTCACGGTCAGGCCGGTCTTGACCTCGTCGAAGGCGAGCAGGGCGCCGTGGCGCCTGGTCAGCTCGCGGATGCCCTCCAGGTAGCCGGGCGCCGGCGGGATGATGCCGGCGTTCATCATGATCGGCTCGACGATCATGCCGGCGACGCGGCCGGAGAGCTCGTCGAGCACCCGCTCGGTGGTGGCCAGGTCGTTGTAGGGCACCACCCGGGTGAGCGCGACCATCTCGGCGGGGATGCCGGAGCTGGACGGGACGCTGGCCGGGCGGGTCGCCGGGCCGAGCTGGTCGAGCGGCTCGTACACCGAGACCTGCACCGCGTCGTGGTGGCCGTGGTAGGCGCCTTCCAGCTTGACGATCAGCGGCCTGCCGGTGATCGCGCGCATCAGGTGGACCGCGTCCATGGTCGCCTCGGTGCCGGAGTTGGCGAAGCGCCACAGCGGCAGGCCGAAGCGGGCGGCCAGCTCCTCCGCCACCACCAGCGCGTCCTCGGTCGGCTGGGCGAAGTGGGTGCCGCGGGCGACCCGGGCGGAGACGGCGGCGACCACCGCCGGGTGGGCGTGGCCGACCGCCATCACCCCGTAGCCGCCGTGCAGGTCGACGTACTGGTTGCCGTCGACGTCCCAGACCTTGGAGCCCACGCCGTGGCTCAGCCACACCGCCTGTGGCCTGGCGATCTGCCAGCTCGAGGTGACCCCGCCCGCGAGCGCCCGGTGGGCGCGCTCGATCAGCTCGGCGGAGCGCGGCTGGCGCTCCAGGAAGCGCCGCTCCTCGCGGGCGATCAGCTCGTCGAGCCGCGCGCCGACCCGCTCCTCGAGCCTGTGGTCCACCGCGATCCCGAGCCTCCCTTGGCCGGCCTAGCCGATGAGCCGGCGGGCGCCGCGCTTGGCGAGCTGGCCGGCGATGATGATGCGCTGGATCTCGCTGGTGCCCTCCCAGATGCGGTCGACCCGCACCTCGCGGTAGAGCCGCTCGGCGACGTTCTCGCGCATGTAGCCGCGGCCGCCGAAGACCTGCACCGCGCGGTCGGCCACGCGCCCGGCCATCTCCGAGGCGTACAGCTTGGCCATGGAGCAGTGGGCGTGCTGCACCTTGACGTCGATGCCGGCGTCGATGCCGCGGGCGGTCTCGTAGGTCATCAGCCGCGCCGCCCACAGCTCCGTGAGGGAGTCCGCCAGCACGAACTGGATCGCCTGGTGGTCGATGATCGGCCCGCCGCCGGCGTGGCGCCCCTTGGCGAAGGCGGTGGCCTCCTCGACCAGCCGCTCGGCGGCGCCGAGGGAACGGGCGGCGATCATCAGCCGCTCGTAGCGGAACCACTCCCGCGCGAACGCCATGCCGTCGCCCTCGCGCCCGACGAGCTGGCCGGCGGGAACGCGCACGTCCTCGAAGGCGACGATCGCGTGGTGGTGGGAGATGGTGTGGCTGTAGGCAGGGACCCTGACGGTGCGGATGCCGGGGGTGTCGAGGTCGAGCACGAACATCGCGTGCGCCCCCGCGTTCGCCCCGTCGGCAAGCCTGGCCTGGAAGAACACGTGGTCGGCGTGGTTGATCGAGGTGACGTGCCACTTGACGCCGTTGAGGCGGTAGCCGTCGCCGTCGGCGTGGGCGGTGGCCTGGATGCCGTCGAGGTCGGAGCCGGCGCCCTCCTCGGTGATCGCGTAGCACTCGCGGCGCTCGCCGCGGACGGCCGGCCTCAGCCAGCGCTCCAGCTGCGCCGGCGTCGCCACCGCCGGCAGCCACGCCGCCGGGGTGTGCACCACCCAGCCGAGCGCGTTGCTGGCGCGGCCGAGCTGCTCGGAGACGAGCACCTGCTGCAGCATGGTGAAGCCGCCCCCGCCCAGCTCCTTGGGCATGTTCACGGCCTCGAAGCCGAGCTCGCGCACGCGCTCGCGCTGCTGCTTGACCACGTGGGCCGGCAGCTCTCCGCCGTGGAGCTCGGCCTCGACCTCCCAAGGGATCAGCTCGTCGACGAAGGCGCGGGCGGTTGCCTGGATCTCGCGGTCGGCCTCGGACAGCGCATGGCCTTCGTGCACGCGCGCCTCCTGGTCAAGGGGACGGCTGGTGACGGCCTGGGAGTTTATTGACTGAACATTCAGTTTATTGTACGTTCCAGCCGCCCCGCAAGCCGGCGCGGCGCAAGGAGGGGAAATGGCGCGCGATCCTTACCTGAGCCGGCGGACGTTCCTGGCCGCCTCGGGCGCCGGCGTCCTGCTCGCCGCGTGCGGCAAGCCGAAGAGCTCCCGCCCGGGCAGCGCCGGGCCGCAGCTCGCCAGCCCGGAACACCCGGTCACCTGGCCGATCGCGGCCGGAAACCAGCCCATCGCCGACGGCCTCGAGCCGGAACGCGACGCCGTGCTGAAGATCTACAACTGGACCGACTACATCTACAAGAAGGTCGCGGTCGCCGAGTTCCAGAAGAAGTACAAGAAGTACGGGGTCAAGGTGGAAATCTCCTCGTTCAACACGATGGACGAGGCGATCGCCAAGCTGCGCACCGGCCAGGTCGACTTCGACGTGTTCTTTCCCACCTACGACCGCCTCGGCAAGATCATCCAAGCCGGCCTGCTGCGGCCGCTCAACCACAGCTACATCCCCAACATCGAGCAGGCCTGGCCGGTCTTCGAGAACCCCTTCTACGACCAGCAGTGGCGCTACTCGGTGCCCTACACCGTCTACACCACCGGGATCGCCTGGCGCACCGACAAGGTGCACGAGGACGTCGCCAAGCTGGCCAACCCCTACGAGGTGCTGTGGCACGAGCGCTACCGCGGACATGTCGGCCTGCTCGAGGACTACCGCGAGGCCATCAGCATGGCCCTGCTGAAGAACGGCATCACCAACCTCAACACCGGCGACGCCAAGCAGATCGAGGTCGCCAAGCAGGACCTGCTGCGCCTGGAGAAGGCGGTCAAGCCGCAGGTCAACGTCAAGGACTACGTGGACCTCCCCGAGGGCCGCACCTGGGTCACCCAGGCCTGGTCGGGCGACATGAACAACGCCCAGTACTACATGCCGAAGGGCCAGGACGCCGGGGTGATCCGCTACTGGTTCCCGCCGGACGGCCGCGGCTCGATCGGCAACGACCTGATCGCGGTGCTGCGCTCGGGCAAGAACCCGGTGCTCGCCCACCACTTCCTCAACTACATGCTCGACTTCGACGTGGCCATGGAGAACCTGGGCTGGAACGGCTACCAGCCACCGCTCACCAAGGCCACCTCGGCGCGCATGGTCAACGACGAGTACATTCCCAAGACCCTTGCCACCACGGTGGTGCGGCCGCAAGACTTCGACAAGGGGTTCAGGCAGCTCGAGTTGCCACCGCAGGCAGACAACCTGTGGAACGCGACCTGGCAGCAGTTCAAGGCCGGCTGACGCCGGGCGGGTAGCGGGTGGCCACCTCGACCCATCTGGGGGAGAGCCCGCTCCCCCCCACGCCCCCCAGAAGCAACGGCGCCGCCGGCGCGGCACCAGCGGCGTCCGCTACCCGCGCTGGTTCTGGCCGCTGTTCGCCGCGCCTGGCATCGCCTGGCTCGCCCTGCTGTTCGTGCTGCCGGTCTACGTGGTGCTGGCGATCGCCTTCGGCACCATCGACCCACTGTTCCGCACGCCGGTGCCGACCTGGTACCCGGCCTGGTGGGACACCACCCAGCTGCGCCTGGTGCTCGAGCGCATCTTCGGTAGCCAGGCGTACCTCGGCCCGGCGTTCGTCCGCACCTTCGGCTACGTGGCCCTCGCCTCGGCGCTGTGCCTGCTGATCGCCTACCCGGTGGCCTACTTCGTGGCCCGCTACGCGGGCCGCCGCAAGGTCTTCTACCTCCTGCTGCTGATCGCGCCGTTCTGGATCAGCTACATGATGCGGCTGCTGGCCTGGGTCAACCTGCTGTCGACCGACGGGCTGGTCGACCGCGTCCTGGTCGGCGCGGGGGTGCTGGGCACCCCGGTGAACTGGCTGGACGGGCGGGCGGTCACGGTGGTGCTCGGGCTCACCTACGGCTACGTCCCCTACATGGCCCTGCCGTTGTTCGCCGGGCTGGACCGGATCGACGCGAGCCTGCTCGAGGCCGCCCGCGACCTCGGCGCCAGCCGGGCGCGGACCTTCTGGCGCGTCACCCTGCCGCTGTCGCGCCAGGCGATCCTCGCCGGGCTGGTGATCACCGCCCTGCCGATGTTCGGCGACTACTTCACCAACGACCTGCTGTCCGGCTCGCCGAGCACCTCGATGGTCGGCAACCTGATCAACGACGCCGTCGGCACGCCCGGCCAGGCGGTGCAGGGCGCCGTGCTGGTGGTGCTGCTGCTGGTGATCCTGCTGCTGCCGATGCTCTGGTACGTCCGCGCCAGCAACCGCGAGGCGGCACGGTGAGCGAGCGGGCCGCGCGCAGCCAGGAGGCGCTGCCCCGGAGCGCGCCGGAGGCGGCGTCCAGGCGGCTGCCGCGGGCGCTGCCGGCGCCGCTCGGGCCGTGGCTCGCCAGCCCCTGGCGCAAGCCCCGCTTCCTCGAAGCCTTCACCTTGCTGTACCTCGCCTGGTCGCTGCTGCCGGTGGGGGTCGCGGCGCTGTTCTCGTTCAACGCCGGCCGCTCGCGCTCGAGCTGGCAGGGCTTCTCGCTGCGCTGGTACTGGCAGGACCAGACGCTGTCGGTGTGGCACGACCCGGAGCTGCACCGCGCCCTGGTCCACAGCCTGCGCCTGGCCACCATCACCACGCTGGTGGCGGTGCCGATCGGGGTCGCGTTCGCGATCGGGGTGGACCGCTGGCGCGGCCGCCTCGCCCGGGGGGCCAGCTTCCAGATGCTGCTCTCCTTCGTGGTGCCGGAGCTGGTCCTCGGCGTCGCGCTGCTGTTCCTGGTCTCGAACCTGTTCCGCTTCGTCCACCTGGGCGCCGGTGCGCAGATCCTCGGGCTGGTCACCTTCCAGCTCTCCTACCCGGCCGTGATCGTGCGCGCGCGCCTGCTCTCGATCGGCCCGGAGTACGAGGAGGCCGCCATGGACCTCGGTGCCTCCCCCGCCCGGGCGACCGGGCGGGTGCTGCTGCCCCTGCTGTGGCCGGCGGTGTTCGCCAGCGCGGTGCTGGTGTTCGCGGACGTGATCGACGACTTCGTGATCGTCCGCTACCTCTCCTCCGACGCGGCCACCGAGCCGATGTCGGTGAAGATCTACGCCGGCGCCCGCTCCGCGCCCACCCCGGCGCTCAACGCCCTTGCCACCGTCATGCTGGTGTCGTCGCTGCTGGCGGTGGCGCTCGGCGTGCTCGTCTACCGCCGCCTCACCCGCGGCGAGCGCGGCACCTCGGCGGTCGCCGACTTCGCCTCGCAGCTCTGACGGCCCCGGGCGGTCGGCCGCCCCGGTCGGCCTGCCGCCTCGGGCCGCGTCGGGGGCGAGTGGGCGGCGGCCGGCGCGCCGCCCTCGACTCCTTCCGACCGTATGCTGATAATCCAGGCAAGCAGGTGGAGACGGACTGGCCGACCCGAGAAGGACAGCGGCAGGACGATGGCCGATCGTCCGGGACGCTTGACTCCGGTACCCAGGTACAGGGTTATGGTCGCGCTGCGGCCTCCTGCCGGTGGCCGCGGAAGCGGATCACGCTCGAGTGGAGGCCGCCATGCCGGAGTCCAGTGTCCCGATCGCCTGCACCCTCTCGCCCGACCAGGTCGACGGGCGCCTCGCCGAGTTCCACGCGCTGTTCGCCGCCCACCTCGTCCGCCTCGAGCGGCCGGCGCCGACCAGGCTGCGGCTGGTGCTCGGCGAGGCCGCCGGCGAGCACGCCGTGCGCGAGCTGCTGGCCAAGGAGCGGCAGTGCTGCGCCTTCCTCGGCTTCACCGTCGGCGCCGAGGGCGGGCGACTGCTCGCCGACCTCGAGGTGCCCGCGGGAGGGGCGCCGGCCCTCGACGGCCTGGCCGGGATCGCACGGCGGGCCGCCCCGGCGGCGGCGCCGTGACGGAGAGCCTGCGCAGCGGCCAGCTCGCCGAGCTGGCCGGGGTGAACATCCAGACGCTGCGCTACTACGAGCGCCGCGGGCTGCTCGCGCGGCCACCGCGACGGCCCTCCGGCCAGCGCGCCTACCCGGCGGAGACGGTGCGGCTGGTGCGCACCATCAAGGCCGCGCAGCAGCTCGGCTTCACCCTGGCGGAGATCACCGAGCTGCTGCGGCTGACCGCCCACCACCGCGGCGGCGGCGAACTGCGCGCCCGCGCCGCCACCAAGCTGGCCGAGGTGGAGCGCAGGCTCGCCGACCTGCAGGTGGTCCGGTCGGCCCTGCAGACGGTGCTGGCCTCGGACTGCGACTCCCTCACCGACTGCACCTGCGACCTCCGCCCGCTGTTCCTCGACCAGCAGGCCTGACCAGGCCCGGCGCGGCGGCTCCGACCCCGAGGCGAGGCGCGGGCGCTCGCGGTCGCCTGCGACGGGCTGCGTCCCGCCGGGAGCCGCTGAGCGGCCGTCCGCCTGGCGGCCGTGCGCAGATTGCCCCGGAGTATTCCCCTGCAAGCTACCGGGCGGTAGGCTCCGGCCGGACCCGGACGACGGCCTCCGACGGGGGAGGCCCCGGGAGCCGGTCCCAAGGGGTTGCCCAGCATGCGGCGCTGCCTGCTCGTCGTCCTCGCCCTGCTGCTCTCGCTGCCCGCGGGCGCGGGAGCTGCCGCTCCGACCCGAGCCGCCGCGGCAGCCAAAGGGCTGCCGCCCGGCGCCAGCGTCACCAGGGACGCCCAGGGCATCGCCCACATCAGCGCGCGCAACCACCACGACCTGTACTTCACCCAGGGCTGGGTGCACGCCACCGACCGCCTGTTCCAGATGGACACGCGCCGCCGCCAGGCGGACGGCACCCTGGCCGAGCTGCTCGGCCCGGACGCGCTCCCCAGCGACGTGCAGCTCCGCACCATCGGCCTGCGGCGCGCCGCTGCCCGCTCGCTGCCCGAGCTCTCGCCGGCGGCGCGCGACGGCCTGGCGGCCTACGCCGACGGCATCAACGCCTGGGTCGCCAGCCACCCCCTGCCGCCCGAGTACGCCGCCCTCGAGCTGACCCACTTCCGGCCGTGGACCGCGCTCGACACCGTCGCCGTGGCCAAGCTGCTCGCCTTCAGCCTCTCCTTCGACCTGTCCGACCTCGACTTCACCCTCACCCTGCTCGCCTACCGCATCACCGGCCCGAAGGCCGGCTTCGACCCCGACAAGCTGTTCTTCGAGGACCTGTTCCGCTCGCAGCCGTTCACCCCGGCCAGCACCGTGCCCGACGCGGAGGGCAGCGCACCGCGCAGCGGCGCGGCGCAGGCCGCCACCGCCAGGTCGGGGACGGGCACGGCGGCCAAGGCCGGGGCCGCCGGCGCCGGGCGCCTCGATGCCGTCGCCGCGTTGGGACGGGCCTACCTGGCCAAGGTCGCCAAGGTGCCGGCGCTGCGCTCCGCCCTCGCCGGCAAGGGCGAGGGCGGCTCGAACGAGTGGGGGGTGAGCGGGCGCAGGAGCACCTCCGGCCGCCCGATGGTGGCCAACGACCCGCACCTCCCGCTCGCCGCACCCTCCACCTTCTACCCGGTCCAGCTCCGGGCAGGCCAGACCGACGTCATCGGCAGCGGCTTCGCCGGCGCCCCCGGGGTCACGGTCGGCCACAACCGCTTCATCACCTGGGGCGCGACCGTCAACCCGAGCGACGTCACCGACATCTACGTCGAGACGGTGGTGCCCGACCCGAGCACGCCGAGCGGCCTGGCCACCGTGCACGACGGCAAGCACGAGCCGGTGCTGTCGATCCCCGAGACGTTCCGCCAGAACAACCTGGGCGACCAGCAGGACGACGACGTCACCGTGGTGCCGCCGGGCGGCTCGATCCCGCCGGCGACGCTGATCGTGCCGCGGCGCAACCAGGGCCCGCTGGTGCAGCTCAACCTCGCGAACAACTCGGGCCTCAGCGTGCAGTACACGGGTTTCAGCGCCACCCACGAGATCGACACGTTCCTGATCTGGGACGATGCCCGCGGGCTCGACGACTTCCGCCGCGGGCTGCAGAACTTCGACGTCGGCGGCCAGAACTGGGCCTACGCCGACGTGCACGGCAACCTTGCCTACTTCACCAGCGCCGAGCTGCCGCTACGGGAGGACCTCGAGGCGGGCGCGGTCTACGGCCTGCCGCCCTACCTGGTGCGCAGCGGCACCGGCGGCAACGACTGGCTGCCGCTGCGCCAGCGCCAGCCCGGCCAGGCGATCCCCTACGAGATCCTGCCGGCCGCGGAGATGCCCCACACGGTCAACCCCCGCAACGGCTTCTTCGCCAACGGCAACAACGACCCCATCGGCACCAGCCTGGACAACGACCCGCTCAACCAGTTCCGGCCGACCGGCGGCATCTACTACCTGAACCCGGGCTACGACGGCATCCGCGGCGGGCGCATCACCGCGCTGCTACGCCAGCGCCTCGCCCACGGCGGCAAGGTGTCGTTCAAGGACATGCAGCGCATCCAGGCCGACACCACCCTGGTCGACGCGCAGTTCTTCGTGCCGCACGTGCTCCAGGCGCTGGCCGACGCGCGCCACTCCGGCGACCCGACGCTGGCCGCGCTCGCCCGCGACCCGGGCGTGGCCGAGGCGGTCGGGCGGCTGCGGGCCTGGGACCGCTCCACCCCGACGGGGATCCCGGAGGGCTACGACGCCAGCGACGTGAACGGCCACCGCCGGCCGCCGAGCAGCCGCGAGGTGCGCAACAGCGTCGCGGCCACCATCTACGCGGTCTGGCGCAGCCAGTTCGTCCACGACACGATCGACGCGCGCCTCGACGCGCTCGGCTCGCTGCCGGGGCCCGACGGGCAGCTCTCCCTGACCGCCCTCAAGCACCTGCTGGAGACGTTCGACCAGCGCGGCGGGGTGGGCGCGTCCGGGGTGGACTTCTTCCCGGTCGACGGCGTCCCGTCCGCTCCCGACCGCCGCGACGTGGTGATCCTGCGCAGCCTGCGCCACGCCCTCGACAAGCTCGCCGGGCCGGACTTCGCGCCGGCCTACGGCGGCTCGACCAGGCAGGCCGACTACCGCTGGGGAAGGCTGCACCGCGTCACCCTGTCCCACCCGATGGGCGGGCCGTGGGACATCCCGCCGGCTCAGGGCGCCTTCCCGCCACCGCTGGCCGGCCTGTCCGGCATCCCGACCGACGGCGGCTTCGACACGGTGGACGTCGGCAGCCACGACGTGCGCGCGGACGACGCCAACGGGTTCGGCTTCGGCAGCGCCGGAGCCAACCGCTTCGTGGGCCGCGCCGACCGCAGCGGCGTGTACGCGGAGTCGAGCCTGCCCGGCGGCACCAGCGGCGTGCCCGGCAGCCCCTACTACGTCAACCTGCTGCCGATGTGGCTGACCAACGACACCTTCCGGCTGCTGAACTGAGCGACCCGCGGGCGGTCCATGGACCGCCCGCGGCAGCGCCTCCTGACACGCTGGTGCCCGCCGTCGGGCACCGGCGTGGTTCGTCCCGGTCGCGCGAGCGGCTGCGGGCGCCGTTGCACCGCGCCCGACCGGCGGAAACCGGGTGCGAGTGGCGTTGACGATCGAACATATGTTCGGCACAATAATGGGCGCCTGACCCGTACGCCGGTAGCCCAGGCGGGCGCTTCCCCTTGCCGGCAGCGGGTGTGGCCGCCACGCCAGAGCGGCGTGCGGCCCAGGCCACCGCCGACCGGCGGCGCGGAGCGACTTCCCTCGCTCCGTGCTCGCCAGCCGAGGAGGCTGCCCGCCAAGCCGTCCCCAGTCCGATCTACCGTCGAGAGCTTCGAGAATCGACGCACCAGTGCTGCCAGTGGCAGCCGAGCCCGTCCGTGTCCACCGCGCCCGAGCGGCCTACCGAGCGCCCGCGACCCGCGTGGCGTCGGCGCAACGCCGACGCCCGCCGGCCAAGCGGGTCATGGCGGCCATCGTGCGCGCCGAGCTTCGAGGGAACCATGCGTGCGACCGCTGCCGAGCGGGGTGGCCGGCTCTCCGCCGCCCCGCCCCGTCCCACCGCTGCGGGTGCCAGGCGCCCCCGCGCGATCGTCTGGGGCGTGCTGCCGCGTGAGCTCGCGGCTGCCTTCCTGCTCCTGGTCCTCGTGCTGCTGGTCAGCCCGGCCAGGCCGGGCCAGGGTCTCGCCGCTCCGACCTGGGACTACCAGCACGAGCAGGTGGTGGTCACCGGCGGCGGCCCGCTGAACGCCTACGCCAGGACGGCGATGCGGGCGACCGCCTGGCTCGGCCGCGCGTCGATCGAGCGCCAGCGCGACGTCGACCGGCTCAACCTGCTGCGCTTCCTGGCCGGCGAGCCGCTCGCCACGGGCCTGGCCGGCTGGCGGCAGGGCCACGAGCCGGCCCTGCGGGACGCCACGGCGGTCGTGGTCCTTGCCCTGGTCGGCTTCGGCGTGCTCACCCGTCCGGCCAGGAGGACCTGGCTGGTGGCCGTGCTCCTGCTGTTCGGCCTGACCCTGCTGGTCACCAAGCCGGACACCAGCATGCGGGTGGCCAGCGCACCGAGCACCGCGATCCCGGCCGGCGTCGCCGGCCTGGCCGGCTCCCCCTCCCCCGCCGGCCGGGCCGGCGCGCCGCCCCCACCTGACCGGCACGTGCTCGCCGGCCGCTACTGGATCGCGTTCGTCGCCAGCCCGCTGTCGCGGCTGCAGACGGGCAGCCCGGTGCTGGCCAGCGCGCCGCCGACGGCAAAGGCGGGCGTGCTGGACTCGGTCCGCCGCCGCGTTCCCGGCGTCCGCGCCTGGGCCGCCGGCAGGCACGCGCTGCAGCGGGCGGTGATCGCCACCCTGGCGCTCACCTACGTCCTGCCGTTCGCCGCCCTGCTCGGCGTGCTGGCGATGGTCGCGACCTGCGCGCAGGCCCTGCTGCTGCTGCTCGGCCTGGCGACGCTCGGCGCCGTGCCACTGGCCCTCGAGCCGCGCTGGCGCCCGGCCGTCGTCCGCTGGTGGCTGCGGCCACTGCTCGCCTCGCTGCTGCTGCTGACGCTCGCCGCGCTCACGGCGCTGCTGGTGATGTGGGTCGCCACCGTCCTGCACGCCGGGGACGAGCTGCTCGGCACGCTGTTCGCCGGCTCGGCCTGGCCACTGGTCAGCGCCGCCCTGGCCGCCTGGTGGCTGCGCCGGCGCCGGCTCCGCGTCCTCGCCGCCCAGGGCCGTCCGCCCGGCCGCACGCTCCGCGACCTCGTCTCGGCCGCCCGTTCGCCCGTGCGCCGCACGCTCCGGGAGGTCGTCCCGGTCGTCCGCTCGTCCGCCGCTGCCGCGGTCCACGGCGTCACCCGCGCCGGAGAGCCGCGCGGCCGCGGCGCCGCCCAGGCGCAGAGCCCAGCCAGCCGTCAGGCACCCCGTGACGCCGACTCGGAGGCGTCCGGTAGCGGTGCCGCCTCAGCCGCACGGCCTTCCAGGCGGCATGCGGCCGCCTCTCGCGCGATCGGCGACGTGGGCCCTCGTGGGCGGTCCGGCCGCGGCGCTGTCCGCGGTGCTCCCGCCGCACGGCCGACCGGCCGCCGGGCGGTCGGCGGCGGCGGGTCCGCTGGACGCCCAGGCCGCCGTGCGGCCGGCACGGGTGGTGAGTGGCCATGAGCCCAATGGCCGGGCCGTCGCGCGGCCGCTGGGTCGGCGGTGGCTCGGGTGCCGGGCTAGCTGCGTGGCTGCTGCTCCTGCCGCTGCGGCTGCTGGCCACCGACCTCGGCCGCCGGCTCGCCACGGTGATGGTGCTCACGGCCCTGTTCGTCGTCGGGATGAGCGCGCTCTACGAGCACGCTGACCGCCCAACGGCCAACGCGCGTCCGGCCGCCACGTCCGCCTCGCGTCCGGCCACCAGGACGGCCACGGGGCCAACGGCGCACCAGCCGGACGGTCCCGATGCGCTGGCGGTGGACTGGTACGCCAGGCGGCTGGGTGTGCCCACCGAGCAGGTCCACGCCCTCGGAACCGAGCACCGCCCCGGGCGCCTACGCGTGCTGGTCCTGGCCGACCTCGGGAACCGCCGGCCGACTGCCTGGGTCACCCTGCGCCGAACCCACGGCGGCTGGACGGTGGACCAGTGAGCCACCCGTGTAACAACTGCACACGTGCCACCGCAATCCCTGGCGAGCTGCACGGCGACCTCGTGGCCCGTGCGGCCGGCGGCCTCACCACCACCTTGGCGCCGCCAGTCCCGGAGGTATGGGGGTAACCGAGTGATCCGGCCTCCGAACCAACGACGCGCCGCGGCCAGCCAGGCCGGCATCGCGGTGGTCGCGTTGCTGCTGCTGGCGCTGCTGGCGGGGAGCGCCTCGCCGGGGTTCCCGCTGGCCAGGGTCCCGGCGGCGGTGGGCCGTACGGTCACCAAGGCGCTGCACCCGGGCCACAAGCCCACGCCGCCGCCGGCCGA